>WBZS01000455.1_pt1 | contig 53616 bp, 50 predicted proteins | sample 5204201 | NCBI WGS metagenome assembly WBZS01 (sample SAMN12344357, study PRJNA552823) | activated sludge metagenome | biome: Activated sludge suspended growth; feature: Nitrification reactor; material: Wastewater; isolation source: activated sludge from nitrification reactor of wastewater...
ACCAGGGGACCGAAAAAATTCTATGTCAGCGGCTGTGTCAACCGACCAACGGTGCAGGCCGTTTCGGTGGGGCCGGTTTCTTTGCGCAACCGGCATTGAAAACCCGTTCCAAAGTCTCAAGCAAAAGGATTTCTCGCAATGAACAAGCTCCTGGCCGCCCTGATCGCCGCCGCGTTTGCCACCACCGGCGCCTATGCCGCCGATGCCAAGAAGGAAGAAAAGAAGGCCGATGCGCCGGCGGCAGCCGCCTCGGCAGGCAAGAAGGTCGAAAAAGTCGAAAAGAAGGCCGAAGCGAAGGCTGAAAAGAAGGCCGAAGTCAAGGCCGACGTCAAAGCCGACGCTGCCAAGAAGTAATTTGCGCGCCGGGCGCGCCGGACCCCCTGGCCCGCAGCGCCCCATCGCCCACGCCCGGCCTCGGCCGGGCGTTTTTGTTGGTGCGCGCGGCAGGTGTCAACTGATGCACCAGCCCCAAAAACGCAGCCATACGCCATGGCCCAGCGCCCACGCCGACGCTGCGGCAAGCGCCGCTCCGGCCAGACGCACCGCCAGCGCCGGTGACGCCCAGGCGTTGGCGGGGGACGAACGCCCGCCCATGATCCGCCACCACAGCGCCGGCCCGAGCACCAGACCCAGCGCCGAGGTGCTGGCAAACGCCGCCATCACCAGCGCCCCCTGCCACGGGCTGTTTGCCAGCGAGGCGACCAACAACGCGGACTGAAGCAGTCCGCAAGGCCACGCCACCCAGGCCAGGCCGATGCCGGTGCGGCGCAGCGGACCCGCCATCGCCTGCCAACCGGTGGTGGTTGAGGTCGACGCCGCGGCGACGCTGACGGTGGCCGTTGGCGCCCGGTTGCGTCCGAGAGATTCCATCCACGCCGGCTGCTGGCCGCGCCAGAGCAGCCACACGCCCAGCACCAGCGCCGCCATGTGAACCAGTGTCCACAATGGCCTGAGCACGCCCACTGTCTGGCCCAGCGCGGCCAACGTGCCGACGCTGCCCGCGGCGACCGCACCGGCAGCGCTGTACGATAGAAAGCGCCCCAGATGCAACGCAAGCGACGGGCGCCGGTGGTGGCCAACCGCAGCGCACGCCGCACCACACATCGCCAGGCAGTGCGGGGTGCCGGCCAGGCCCATCAGCAGCGCGCTGGCCAGCAAGGTCGCCAGCACGGCAGCCTGGGTTCCTGGCTTAGATGATGCGCGAGAAGCGCTCGCGCGTCTGGTCGGCGCGCAGGTGCTTGTCGAACACCATGGCCACCGCGCGCACGAAGTACCAGCCGGTGGCAGTGACCTGGATCGCTTGCTGCTCGATCGTCACCAGACCCATGTCCTGCAACTCGACCAGCGCGTCAAGTTCAAAGCTGAAGTACTCGCGCATGCGGATCAGGTGCGACAGTTCGATCGACTCAAACTCGACACGGCCCTGGCACATCAGCGCCATCACCACGGCGCGCCGCACCAGGTCATCGCGGCTGAGCGCCAGCCCACGAACGACCGGAAACTGGCGCTGCCGCACCGCATCGGCGTACTCGTCAATGGTTTTGGCGTTCTGGCTGTAGGTCGGGCCCATGCGGCCGATGGCCGAGACGCCCAAGCCGATCAAATCGCAATCGGGCTGGGTGCTGTAGCCCTGGAAGTTGCGGTGCAGCCGCCCTTGCCGCTTGGCCGCGGCCAATGAATCGCCGGGCAGCGCAAAGTGGTCCATGCCGATGTAGGTATAGCCCTGGGCGATGAAGCCGGCGATCGCGCCGCCAAGCATCTTCACGCGGTGGTCGGGCGGCGGCAGTTGCTCGACGATGATGCGGCGCTGCGGCTTGAAGCGTTGCGGCAGGTGCGCATAGGCGTACAGCGCAATGCGGTCGGGCCGCAGCTCGGCGATTTGCGCCACGGTGCGCGCAAACGACTGCGGCGTCTGCCGGGGCAGGCCATAGATCAGGTCGGCGTTGACCGACTCAAAGCGCAGCGTGCGCGCTGCCGCCATCAAGCCCTGCACCGAGTCAAAGGACTGCACGCGATGCACGGCCTTCTGCACATCGGCGTCAAAGTCCTGCACGCCGAAGCTCAGCCGGTTGAAGCCCAAGGCCGCAAAGTGCGCCAGCCGATCCGGTGATGCGGTGCGCGGGTCGACCTCGATCGACACCTCGGCGCCGGGCGTGATCTTGAACGCGGCACGCAGCATCGCCATCAGGCGGCTCAGCTCGTCATCGCTCAGAAAAGTCGGCGTACCGCCCCCCAGATGCAGTTGCGACACCGCATGGCCGGTGCCCAGGACCGCGGTGTGCAGGGCCACCTCCTGGTCGAGCAGGTCCAGGTACTCGGCCGCGCGCTCGTGGTGGCGCGTGATGACCTTGTTGCAGGCGCAGTAATAGCACACCGACTCGCAAAACGGGATATGCACATACAGCGACAGCGGCAGCGCGCCGCCGACACCCGCGCCGCTGGCGCGCTGGCGCAGCGCCTGTCGGTAGTCGGACGGGCCAAACGCCTCAACAAAGCGGTCCGCGGTCGGGTACGAGGTGTAGCGCGGGCCCGGTCGGTCAAGCCGCCTCAGCATCGCCTCGGTCAGCACGGGCACGGCGTCAATGGCAGCATTCGGCATGGTCGCGACTGTGCCAAACAGCACCACCGCCGTCTTGACTCATCTCAAGCCGCACAACAGGCCCGCAGGGAACAATTTGCACCAGTTTTCATCTTGGTCATGGCTTTGAAGTACAGCCGAAACGCCTCCTTGTCGCAGGGCAACCCGGCCTCAACCGCGATAATCGGCACCATGAACCCGTCACACGATTCACCCAAACTTCGGCTGGAGCCGTTCAAGGTCGCTTGTTCTAGCTGCAACCTGCGTGAACTTTGTCTTCCGGTAGGCTTAAACGGTGACAGTTTAGACCGCCTGGACAATCTGGTTGCCACCCGGCGAAGTCTGGCGCGCGGCGATTCGCTGTTCCGGGCTGGCGACGCATTTCAGTCGCTCTACGCGGTGCGCACGGGCTTTTTCAAGACCTGTGTGTCCTCTGAAGATGGCCGCGACCAGGTGACCGGATTTCAGATGGCCGGCGAACTGTTGGGTCTGGATGGCATCAGCAGCGACCACCACACCTGCGATGCGGTGGCGCTGGAAGATTCCCAAGTGTGCGTCATCCCTTATGCACAGCTGGAAGGCTTGTCGCGCGAGTTCACCGAACTGCAGCACCAGTTTCACAAGATCATGAGCCGCGAAATCGTACGCGACCATGGGGTGATGCTGCTGTTGGGCAGCATGCGCGCGGAAGAGCGGTTGGCGGCCTTCTTGCTGAACTTGACGCAGCGGCTGCGCGCGCGCGGGTTTTCCGCCTCGGCGCTGATTCTGCGCATGACGCGCGAGGAAATCGGCAGCTACCTGGGCCTCAAGCTCGAAACCGTCAGCCGAACCTTCAGCAAGTTCCAGGAAGACGGCGTGCTGGAGGTCAAGCAGCGCCAGATCCGCATCGTCGACCAGGACAAGCTGCAAAGCCTGGTCAACGGCGCCAACTGCTGATAGTTGGCAGGGCGACGGGGCGCGGCGGAACGTCCGCCGCCACGGCCGTACAGCGCGCTCGGACGCGGCGCTTTGCTTTGTTGCTAGGGCGCGGACGCCGTCGCCGCGTGGTTGCGTGCCGCCAGCGCCGGGGTCTCACCGGTAGGGCGGGTCACCGGCACATGGCGCGCCGACGCGGTATCGACCAGCACCTCATCGGCGCCGTGCCAGGCAATGAACCCGGTCGCCAGGCTGGCGACGACGACCACCAGCGGGCCACCGACCACCAGCCACATCGGTCCCACCCGCCACCACGGCGCGGCGCGCGCCGCGTCTGAATCGCTGGCGCGGCGCATGGGGGTCCGTGGCGCGAGCGCCTTCACTTCGACGCGACCGCGGTCGAATGCGACAGGTTCCACACATAGGCGGCGAGCACATGGATTTGCTCGCGCGTCAGGCGCCGCTCAAACGACGGCATGACGTTGGTCTTGCCGCTGTTGACCATCGCCATCACCGCGTTCTCGCCCCAGCCGTGCAGCCAGATCTTGTCGGTCAGGTTGGGCGCGCCGAGTGCCTGGTTGCCCTTGCCGTCCGCGCCATGGCAGGCCGCGCAGGCCGCAAACTTGGGCTTGCCCAGTTCCGCCGCGACGTTGTTGTGCGCGCTGCCCGAAAGGCTCAACACGTAGTTGGCAACGTTCTTGACATCGTCACCGCTGCCCACCGCGGCGGCCATTGGCGGCATCACGCCGGTGCGGCCCTTGGTCACCGTCTGCTCGATGTAGTCCGGTCCGGTGCCACCCAGCCAATCGTTGTCGGTCAGGTTCGGGAAGCCCTTGCTGCCGCGTCCATCGGCGCCGTGGCACTGGGCACAGTTGTTGACGAACAGGCGCTCACCAATGCCCATGGCCTGGGCGTCCCTGGCCAGGTCCTCGGCCTTCATCGGCGTGAACTTGGCGTACACCGGCGCCATCGTGGCATGGGCCTTTTCCTGCTCGGTGTCCCATTGCCCCTTGCTGCTCCAGTTGAAGGTTCCGGAATAACTCCCGAAACCGGGGTAGAACACCAGATAGACTATGGAAAAGATCACCGTGATGATGAACAGCCACATCCACCAGCGCGGCAGTGGGTTGTTCAGTTCACGCAGGTCTTCATCCCAGACGTGGCCGGTGGTGTTGTCGTTGGCCATCACCTTGCGCTTGCTGGCCACCATCAGGATCACAAAACAGAACAGGATCCCGGCACCGGTGATGGCCGCCACGTAGACAGCCCAGCCGCTGCTGACGAAGTCGCTCATTGCATCTCTCCATTGGATTGTTTGGCGGGTACGTCTTCGGCGAATGGCAGACGCGCGGCATCGTTGAAGTCGGCCTGGCGGCGCTTGCCCCAGGCCCATACGACGATGCCGATGAACAGCGCGAACATCAGCACGGTGGCGATGCTGCGCAGGTCGTTCAAATCCATGACGCCCCCGGGCCGACTTACTTGCGCGCGGTGCCCAGCACCTGCAGGTAGGCGACGACCGCGTCCATTTCGGTCTTGCCTTTGACTTCGTCGCCGGCCTTGGCGATTTCGTCGTTGGTGTAGGGCACGCCGACGATGCGCAAGGCCTTCATCTTGGGCGCCAGATCGGCCGGATTCAGCGTGCCGCTGTTCAACCACGAATACGCCGGCATGTTGCTCTCGGGCACCACGTCGCGCGGGTTGTTCAGGTGGATGCGGTGCCACTCGTCGCTGTAGCGACCGCCGACGCGGTGCAGGTCGGGACCGGTGCGCTTGCTGCCCCATTGGAACGGATGGTCGTAGACGAATTCGCCGGCCAGCGAGATCGGCCCGTAGCGCAGCGTCTCGGCACGGAACGGCCGCACCATCTGCGAATGGCAGTTGTAGCAGCCTTCGCGGATGTAGATGTCGCGCCCGGCAAGCTGTAGCGGCGTGTAGGGCTTCAAGCCTTCCACCGGCTGCGTGGTGCTGCGCTGGAAGAACAGCGGCACGATCTCAACCAGACCGCCAAAGGCAACGGCCAGCAGGATCAGCACGATCATCAGAAAGTTGCTGGTCTCGATCTTCTCGTGACCAGACGGGACATGCGTAGCCATGATGCGTTCTCCTTGTTCTGTGCGTCAGGCGTGCGCGGCCACCATCGGAATCGGCGCGCTCACCGGCTTGCCGACCTGCACCGTCTTGACCACGTTCCACGCCATGATCAGCATGCCGCTCAGGTACAGCAGGCCGCCGCCGAGGCGAATGACGTAGAACGGGAAGGTGGCCTTGACGCTTTCAACAAAGCTGTAGACCAGCGTGCCGTCGGGGTTGACCGCACGCCACATCAGGCCTTGCATCACGCCGGCAATCCACATCGCGGCGATGTAGAGCACGATGCCGATCGTGGCGATCCAGAAGTGCAGTTCGATCGCCCGGCTGGAATACATCTTCTCGCGGCCGAACAGGCGCGGGATCAGGTGGTACAGCGAGCCCATCGAGATCAGGCCCACCCAGCCCAAGGCACCGGAGTGCACGTGGCCAACCGTCCAGTCGGTGTAGTGCGACAGCGCGTTGACGGTCTTGATCGACATCATCGGCCCCTCGAAGGTGCTCATGCCGTAGAACGACAGTGAGACGATGAGGAACTTCAGTATCGGGTCGTCACGCAGCTTGTGCCAGGCCCCGCTCAGGGTCATGATGCCGTTGATCATGCCGCCCCAGCTGGGCGCCAGCAGGATCAGCGAGAAGATCATGCCGACCGACTGCGCCCAATCTGGCAGCGCGGTGTAGTGCAGGTGGTGCGGACCGGCCCACATGTAGGTGAAGATCAGCGCCCAGAAGTGGACGATCGACAGCCGGTAGCTGTACACCGGGCGGCCGGCCTGCTTCGGGATGTAGTAATACATCATTCCCAGGAAGCCCGCGGTCAGGAAGAAGCCCACCGCGTTGTGGCCGTACCACCACTGCACCATGGCGTCCTGCACGCCCGCGTAGGCCGAGTAGCTCTTGGTCAGACTGACCGGAATTTCGGCCGAGTTGACGATGTGCAGCAGCGCCACCGCAATGATGAAGGCGCCGAAGAACCAGTTCGCCACATAGATGTGACGCACCTTGCGTATGCCGACGGTGCCAAAGAACACCACCGCGTAGGCGACCCAAACCACAGCGATCAGGATGTCGATCGGCCATTCCAGTTCAGCGTACTCCTTGCCGGTGGTCAGTCCAAGTGGCAGCGAAACCGCCGCCAACAGGATGACAAGCTGCCAGCCCAGAAAGGTGAACATCGCCAGGCCGGGCAGGAACAACTGCGTCTGGCAAGTGCGCTGCACGACGTGGTAGCTGGTCGCAAACAGCGCGCAGCCGCCGAAGGCAAAAATCACCGCGTTGGTGTGCAACGGCCGCAGTCGACCGTAACTGAGCCAGGGAATGCCCAGATTCAATTCGGGCCACGTCAACTGGGCGGCGATGATGACGCCGACCAGCATGCCGACGATGCCCCACAGCACAGCGGCCAGTGCGAAGGCGCGCACCACGTTGTCGGTGTAGACCGGCGTGGCGGTTGCGGAGTGGCTTGCCATGGACTGGACTCCTCCAAAAAAAAGAAAAACAGCAGTTGCTAAAGGCGGCCTGGCGCAGAACCGTGCGATTGTTCGGGTGGACCCTTACGGGAAGATTGATCACCATCAACAATGACCATACCCGATGTGGGGGTGTCGGGAACTTCCACCTCAAGGATGCGTTCACCCTCGCGCTCCAGGTCATCGAACTGCCCACGATGAACCGCCCAGCCGAACACTCCCAGAATCAGCAGCACCAGCACTGCCGACATCGGGACCAACAACCACAGAATTTCCATTGCGCCGCGCGGCTGGGCTGACCGATTCTCAGCCGCTGCGCATCAGGCGCAGCGCGTTGCCGACCACCGCCAGCGAACTCGCCGCCATGCCCAGGCCGGCGGCCCACGGCGGCAGCCAGCCCAGCAAGGCCAACGGAATGCAGGTGAGGTTGTACGCCGCCGCCCAGACCAGGTTTTGACGCACGATGCGCATGGTCTGCTGCGCCACGCGGCGCAAATGCAGCAGGTCAATCAGGTGGTTGGAAGCGATCACCGCGTCGGCCTGCGCGCGGGCCACCAGCGCGCCCTGGCCCATCGCCACCGAGACGTCCGCGCGTGCCAACACCGGGGCGTCGTTGATGCCGTCGCCGACCATCGCCACGCGCAGGCCGGCGGACTGCGCAGCCGCCACCTCGCTGAGCTTGCTCTCCGGCGTGGCACCGCCGATGGTGGCGTTGACCGCCAACTGCGCGCCCATCGCCTCGGCGCGCGCGGTGCGGTCACCCGACAGCAGCACCACTTCCAGGCCGAGCGCGCGCAGCGCATCTACCGTGGCGCGCGCATCGTCGCGCAGCACTTCATCGAAATCAAAGCGCGCCACGGCCCGGCCGTCACGCCCGAGCCAGACCGACGGCCCCGGATCGGCGGCGTCGTCGCCCCCGCCAACCCGGTCAAGCCCCTGCTCGGCCACGCAGACATAGCGCGCGGAGCCCAGTCGCCAGGCGTGGCCGTCGGCGGCCACCGCCGACAAACCCTGGCCAGGCACCTCGACCAGCGACTGCCAGGCCGAACCATCGGCCGCGCTGGATTCGACCAGCGCGCGCGACAACGGATGCGTTGACCACGCCGCCAGTGACGCGGCAATGCGGCGCAACGCGACATCGTCGATACCGATGTCGGCCAGCCGTTGCACGCCACGCAGGCGCACGCGCTGGTCGGTGACGGTGCCGGTCTTGTCCAGATAGACCCGCTGCACGCGCGTCATCGCTTCCAGCGCATCCAGCCGTTGCAGCACCACGCCGTTGCGGGCCAGCGTGCTGGCCGCGGCCAACAGCGCCGATGGCGCGGCCAGCGACAACGCACACGGACAGGTGACGATCAGCACCGACACCGCCACCCAGACCGCGCGCGACGGGTCGACGATGCTCCACGCCGCCGCCGCCGCGGCAGCCAACAGCAGCACGGCCCACAAAAATACCCCCGCCCAGCGGTCGGCGGCGCGCGCCAGTTCCGGGCGTTGGCTCATTGCATCGCGCATCAGCGCGACGATGGCTTCCAGGCGCGTGTCGGCGCCGATGCGCTCGACCCGCATCAAGGCCGGAACCCCGAGGTTGATGCTGCCGGCCACCACGTGCGCACCGACCGGTTTGTCTACCGCCGCCGATTCACCGGTCAGCAGCGACTCGTCGGCACGCGTCGCGCCCTGCAGCAATACGCCATCGGCGGCAAACGCCTGGCCGACCGGAATACGCAGCACGTCGCCTGGCGCCAGGTGCTGCACACTGACCACCTCGGCCTGCCCATTCGCGTCCAGCCGCAACGCGGTCTGCGGCATGCCAGCGAGCGCGGTCTCCAGCGTTTCGGCGACACGATGGCGGGCGCGCGTCTCCAGCCAGCGCGCCGCCAACAGAAAGCTGACGAACATGGTCAGCGAGTCAAAGTACACCTCGCTGCCGAAGGCGCCGCCGGGGTCGAAGGTGGCGCCGCTGCTGGCGATGAAGGTCACCGCAAGACCGAGCGCCACCGGCACGTCCATGCCGATTTGGCGCGCGCGCACGCTGCGCCAGGCGGCTCGAAAGTAGGGTCCGGCGGCGAACACCAGCACCGGCAGCGACAGCAACCAGCAGCCCCAGTTGAGCAACTGGCGCAGGTCGGGCTCAAGTTCGTGGCCGCTGGCGACGTAGCTGGGCGTGGCCAGCATCATCACCTGCATGGCGCAAAAGCCAGCCACAAACAACCGCCAGATCACCGCGCGCCGTTCGCGGCGGCGCGCCTCGGCGGCCTCCAGCGCGGCATCGGGGATGGCGTCATAGCCGGCCTTGCGGATGGCGCCGATGACCTCGGCGACGCGGGTGTGCGCCGGATCCCAGCGCACGCGGGCACGCTCACCGGCGGCGCTGACGCTAACCTGCCGCACACCCACCACCGCCGCCACCGCCTGCTCGATGGTCGATGCGCAGGTGGCGCAATACATGCCGCTGATGCGCAGCGACGAGTCAGCAATGCGCACACCGTCGGCACCGGTGTCGAAGCGGGTGAAGCGGCGCAGTTCTACCGGGTCATCCAGCACCGCCAGATCGGCGTTGCGCTGGGCTAGTGAGGTGACCACGGCACTCGCTGGGCTCATGTTGAAATCGGCCGCCCTGCCGCCGATGGGTTTTGCACCACCCGGGGCGCGCACTGCCGAAGCGCGCAGTGTTGAAGAAAGTGCCCAAACACGAAATGACTTATATCAAGCCCCACCAGCGACCCGCGCGCACTTTGATTCGCACCTGCGCGTCGACGCTGGCCGCCGCATGTTGCGTGGGTGGCGCGGCGGCGCAAGAGTCGCCCCAACATCTGCCCGCGATTGCGCTGCAGGCGGGCATGCACCTTGTCCAAGCCGAGCTGGCCATCACCGACCAGCAGCGTCAAAAGGGGCTGATGTTCCGCCGCGACCTGGGCGCCAACCAAGGCATGTTGTTTGTCTTCGAGCAGCCGGCGGCACAGTGCTTCTGGATGCGCAACACGCCCACGCCGCTGAGCATTGCCTTCATTGCCGACGATGGCAGCGTGGTCAACCTGGCCGACATGCAGCCCTTCGACGAACGTTCCCACTGCTCGGCCAAACCGGTGCGCTACGTGCTGGAAATGAACCAGGGTTGGTTTGCCAAGCGCGGCATCAAGCCCGGCTTCAAGCTCAGCGGCGCGCCATTTGCGCGGCCTTGACAGCGCAAAGCCGGCTCGGGGCCGGCTTTGCGAGGCGTACATCGTGACGCCGCCTGGTCAAGCGAAGTTGGCCTCGGCGAAGCGCCAGTTGACCAACGAATTCAAGAACGTCTCGACGAACTTGGGTCGGGCATTGCGGTAGTCGATGTAATAGGCGTGTTCCCAGACATCGACCGTCAACAGTGGCTTGTCTGCGCCGGTCAGCGGCGTGGCGGCGTTGCTGGTGTTGACAATGTCGACGCTGCCATCGGGCTTTTTCACCAGCCAGGTCCAGCCCGAGCCGAAGTTGCCGACCGCGCTCTTGGTAAACGCTTCCTTGAAGGCCGCCACGCTGCCCCACTTGGCGTTGATCGCCGCGGCCAGCGCACCAGCCGGCTCGCCGCCGCCGTTGGGTGCCATGCAGTTCCAGAAGAACGTGTGGTTCCACACCTGCGCGGCGTTGTTGAACACGCCGCCGGACGAGGCCTTCACCACGTCTTCCAGCGGCTTGCCTTCGAACTCGGTGCCCTTGACCAGGTTGTTCAGGTTGGTGACATACGCCTGGTGGTGCTTGGCGTAGTGGTACTCAAAGGTTTCCGGCGACAGATGCGGCTTCAGCGCATCGGTGGCATACGGCAGTGGCGGCAGGGTGTAGCTCATCAGCGGTGTCCTCGGGTCTGCAACGCCGCAATCACGGCGATATGTACCGCATTCTAGGCAGCCGCACGCATGGCCCACGCGCGCCGGGGCTTTGGCGCCGGGCTGCGTCAGCCGGACTTGGCCACCGGACGCGCTACCAGCACTGGCGTGCGGGCGCGGCGAACCATCGACCACCCCTCAGGTGTCGGCTGCGCGGTCAGGGGCTCGCCGACGGCCGCGGGCCCGCGGTGGCTCGGCCGACGCCGCCACGCCCTGTACCTGGTTGACCTGCAGCACCGCCTGCCCGTCGGCCCAGTGCGCCAGCAGCCGATCACCACGCCGCAGCGTCGCGGCACGCGTGACCGGCGCGCCGTGCCCATCTTCGAGCCAGGCGTAACCGCGCGACAGCACATGCTGGGGATCGCAGGCCGCCAAGCGCAGCGCCAGGCGGTCCAGACTGGCCGCCTTCTGCTGCACCGCGGCGGCCATTGCTTGCCCGAGCCGTTGCGTCATGGCGGCGCCGTGCCGGGCACTGGCCGCCAAGTGCTGGTGCAGCGCCTGGCGGCGCGCCTGGTCCAGCGCAGCCAGGCGCGCTGATTGCGCCGCGAGCAGCCGGGTCGGCCGGCCCAGCCGCAGCGCCAGCCGGTCAAGCCGCTGCGCCTGAGCGTCGAGTTGGCGATGCAAGGCCCGTGCGATGCGCGCCTGGCTGAACTGCAATTGCTTCAGCAGTTCATCGTGCAGCGGCGCGGCGAGTTCGGCGGCGGCGGTCGGCGTGGCAGCACGCAGGTCGGCGGCCAGCTCGGCCAGCGTCAGGTCGGTCTCGTGGCCGACACCACAGATCACCGGCAAGGGGCTGGCGGCCACCGCGCGCACCACCTGCTCATCGTTGAAGGCCCACAAGTCTTCCAGCGAACCACCGCCGCGACAGACGATCAACAGGTCGACTTCAGCGCGCTGCCCGGCCAGCGCGATGGCGCGCACCAACTGCGCCGGTGCCTCGGCGCCCTGCACCGCACTTGGGTAGACCACCACCGCGACCTGCGGCGCGCGGCGCGCGAGCACGGTCAACACGTCGTGCAGCGCCGCTGCTGCCAGCGAGGTCACCACCCCGATGCGCCGTGGGTGCGCCGGCAACGGCCGTTTGCGCGCGTCGTCGAACAGGCCGGCCGCCGCCAGCCGCTGCTTCAGCCGCAGGAACAGCTCATAGAGCGACCCGGCGCCGAGCCGCTGCATGGCCTCGACCACCAGTTGCAGCTCGCCGCGCGCTTCATACACCGCGATGCGGCCACGCAGCTCGACCTGCTGGCCGTCGGTGGGTTGAAAGTCGAGCAGCGACGCCGCGCGGCGGAACATCGCGCAGCGCAGCAGCGCGGCATGGCCATCAGTATCTTTCAACGTGAAGTAGCAGTGCCCGCTGCCGGCGCGCACAAAACCCGACAACTCGCCACGCACCGTCAGCGCGCCCAGGCGCGCCTGCAGCGCATCGCCCACCGCCAGCAACAGGCCGGCGACTGACCAGGCGGCCGGTCGGGTCGGTTCAGGCAAAGCCACGGCAGGAAATCACGGGTTCAGATGGCAGGGGCATTGGCAGGCCGGTGGCGGCTTTGTGGCAATCAATGGCCCCGCGGTGGCACGCAAAAGGCTGCACAGCGGACAGCCATAATCTCGTGGCTCCGTGCGGCGCCACGGCTGCCACTCCCTGGAAGACGTCGCGCCATCCGTTTCGCGGCGAAGCATCCGATGGCTGCTGCGCAACACACAGCAACGGCCCATACATACACGCTTCGAGGGACGTCTTGTTTTCCATCATACAAGCCGCCGGCTGGCCGATCTGGCCGTTGATTCTGTGCTCGATCGTTGGTCTGGCGCTGGTCATCGAACGGCTGTCAACCTTGCGCCCGGCGCGCATCGCGCCGCCGCATCTGCTTGAGGAAGTGCTGTCCATCTCGCGCAGCAGCCTGCCGTCGATGGAGGTGGTCGGCAAGCTGGCCGAAAACTCGGTGCTGGGCCAGGTGCTGGCCGCCGGGCTGGCCGCGGTGATCATCGAGCCGCGCATCACCGAGACCGCGCTGCGCCAGTCGTTCGAGACCGCCGGTCGCGCTGCCGCACATCAGCTTGAACGTTACTTGAACACGCTCGGCACCATCGCCGCGGCGGCGCCGCTGATGGGCCTGTTCGGCACCGTCGTCGGCATGATCGAGATCTTCGGTTCGCAGGCGCCGACCGGCGCGACCAACCCGGCGCAACTGGCGCACGGCATTTCGGTCGCGCTGTACAACACCGCGTTCGGGCTGATGATCGCCATCCCGACGCTGATGTTTTACCGCTGGTTCCGTGGCCGTGTTGACGAATTGCTGCTGACGCTTGAACAGTCGGCCGAACGCATGGTGCCGCATCTGATGCGCTTTGCGGTGCGCACGCCGCCGGCGCCGCCGGTGGCCTGACCCAGCTCGCACACGGTGCAGCCATGAACTTTCACCACCGCAAGGCCGAAGAGCCCGAGATCAACCTGATTCCGTTCATCGACGTGCTGCTGGTGGTGCTGATCTTCTTGATGCTGTCGACCACCTACAGCCGCTATTCCGAGCTTCAGATCAACCTGCCGACCGCCGATGCCCAGCGGCTGAAGGAGCAGCCCGCCGAGGTGCTGGTGACGGTGGCTGCCGATGGCCGCTATGCCGTCAACCGGCAACCGATTGACGGCCGGGCGGTGGAAACGCTGGCCGCTGCGCTGGCGTCAGCGGCGGCCAGCGCCGGCGCCAACCCGGTGGTGATTGTCTCGGCCGATGCGTTGTCGTCGCACCAATCGGTGGTCAACGTGATGGACGCCGCGCGCCGCGCCAACCTGCCGCGGCTGAGTTTTGCCACCCAGTTGCCCGCGCCAGCGTCTGGCCAGTGAGCCTGCGCACACGTCGCAAGGTCGAGACCTGGCTGGCCGAACGCTGGCGCCGGCCAACACCTGAGCTGGGTGTACGGCTGCTGCAGCCGCTCGCGTGGCTGTATGCCGCGCTCGCCGGCGGCCACCGCGCGCTTTACACCTCGGGTTTGAGGCCGACGCTGCACGCGCCGCGGCCGGTGCTGGTGGTCGGCAACCTGGTCGCCGGCGGCGCCGGCAAGACGCCCACCGTGCTGGCGCTGTTGCCGCTGCTGCAGGCCATGGGTCACCGGCCGGGGGTGATTTCACGCGGCCATGGCCGCGACGCCGGTGGCGTGGTGCTGGTCGGCCGCGACAGCGACCCGCGCATGGTGGGCGATGAGCCTTTGCTGATCCACCTGCGCAGCGACGTGCCGGTGGCGGTTGGTGCCGACCGCGTGGCGGCGGCGCACGCGCTGTGCCGGCAGCACCCCGAGTTGACCGTGCTGGTGGCCGATGACGGCCTGCAGCACCACCGTCTGGCGCGCGACCTGGCCCTGTGGGTGTTTGATGACCGCGGCATAGGCAACGGCTTGCGGCTGCCCGCCGGGCCGCTGCGCCAGCCGCTGCCGGCGGCCGTGCCACCGAACACGTTGGTGGTCTACAGCGGCGGCCGGCAGAGCACGCCGCTGCCCGGGTTTATCGGCCGCCGACTATTGGCTGGCCTGTGGCCACTGGCCGACTGGTGGCTGGGCAGCGCCCAGCCCGCGGAGCTGGCGGCGCTGCGGGACCGCCGCGTGCTGGCCGCCGCCGGGCTGGCCAACCCGGAGGGCTTTTTCGCCATGCTGGAAGGTCTGGGCCTGGCGTTGGACCGCCTGCCGCTGCCCGACCACGCCAGACTTGACCCGCTGCCCTGGCCGCCCGGCACCGCCGACGTGGTGGTCACCGAAAAAGACGCCGTCAAGCTGCGCCCCGAGCGGGTCGGCGGAACGCGGGTCTGGGTCGCCCGGCTGCAGTTCGACATCGAGCCCGCGTTCACCGACGCCTTGCGCGCCGCCTGCGCCGGCTTCGCTACCATCGCCAAATGAGCCTTGACCATCGATTGATCGACCTGCTGGTGTGCCCGGTCTGCAAAGGCCCGCTGCAGATGGCGCGCGACGCGCACAACCAGCCGCTTGAACTTCAGTGCCCGGCCGACCGGCTGGGCTTTGCCATTCGCGACGGCATACCGGTGATGCTGGAAAACGAAGCCCGTCCGCTGGCGGCGACCGAAGAAGTCGGCGCGACGCTGGCTGATGCGCCAACAACGGACGCCGCGCCCTCAACCGCCCCAGCGCCCGCGCCGACCGCACCGCCGCAACCTTGAACCAAGACCCCTACCCGGTCACCGCATGCCGTACACGGTGTTGATTCCCGCCCGGCTGGCCAGCAGCCGGCTGCCGAACAAACCGCTGGCCGATATCGCCGGCTTGCCGATGGTGGTGCGGGTGGCGCAGGCCACCGCGCGCAGCGCGGCCAACCGCGTGGTGGTTGCCGCCGACGCGCCGGAAATCGTCGACGTCTGTACCGCACACGGCGTCGACGCGCTGCTCACCCGTGCCGACCATCCCAGCGGCAGCGACCGCCTGGCCGAAGCCTGCGAACTGCTGGCGCTGCCCGAAGACGCGCTGGTGGTCAATGTGCAGGGCGACGAGCCGTTGATCGAGCCCACGGTGATCGACGCCTGCGCCACCATGCTGCGCGCGCGGCCGGATTGCGTGATGGCCACGGTCGCCCACGCCATCCGCGATGTCGCCGAGTTCACCAACCCCCATGTCGTCAAGGTCGTGCTCGACGCCCAGCAGCGCGCGCTGTACTTCTCGCGCGCGCCGATCGGCTGGTGGCGCGATGGCTTTGCCGCCGGCATCCATGCGCTGCCGACCGACCCGGCGCCGCTGCGCCACGTCGGCCTGTACGCCTACCGCGCCGGCTTTCTGCGCCGCTTTCCCAGGCTGCAGCCAGCGCCGCTGGAGCGGCTTGAATCGCTTGAACAATTGCGCGTGTTGTGGCACGGCGAGCACATCGCGGTGCATATCAGCGACGAAACGCCCGGGCCGGGTGTCGACACCCCGGAAGACCTGCAACGCGTGCGCTCGCGGTTTGCAAGCGCCTGAATCAAGGCGTTGGGCACCACCCCGGCGCTGCGCGCCGACTGCCGTGGCACGCCGCGTGAGTGGACCGCGCCGTCCACCGATGGTTGCCGGCGCAAGCGTCGCCCTGGCGGCCTTTGAAGCACGACCGCGTACGTTCGACCGCGTGCTATTCTGAAATTCAGGCTGGCGACGGCGCAGCAATCTTCATCGCTGCCGAGTGACGACCGGCTGCACCCATTCGCTTGTCAAACAAAACCCAAGAGGGCCCCATGAGACTGATTTTGTTGGGCGCACCCGGCGCCGGAAAAGGCACCCAGGCCGCGTTCATCTGCCGCCAGTACGGCATACCGCAGATTTCCACCGGCGACATGCTGCGCGCCGCGGTCAAGGTCGGCACGCCGCTGGGTGTGGCGGCGAAGAAGGTGATGGACGCCGGCGGACTGGTCAGCGACGACATCATCATCGGCCTGGTCAAGGAGCGCATCACCCAGCCCGACTGCGTCAATGGCTTTTTGTTCGACGGCTTCCCACGCACGATTCCGCAAGCCGACGCCATGAAGGCCGCCGGCGTCAGGCTCGACCTGGTGCTGGAAATCGACGTGCCCGACGAGGCCATCATCGAGCGCATGGGCGGCCGGCGCGTGCATCCGCCCTCGGGCCGCACCTACCACGTCAAGTTCAACCCGCCCAAGGTGGCAGGCAAGGACGACGCCACCGGCGAGCCGCTGATCCAGCGCGACGACGACGCCGAAGCCACCGTGCGCAAGCGCCTGGACATCTACCACAGCCAGACCCGGCCGCTGGTCGACTACTACGCCCAGTGGTCCGCCACCGGCGACGCGGCGGCGCCGCGTTATGCCAAGGTGGCGGGGCTGGGCAGCGTGGAGGAGATCACGGCGCGGGTGGCAAAGGCACTCGGCGGCTGATGCAGCCGAGGGTCCGTGCGCGCCAGCGGGTAGGGCTGCGCTTTGCGCCTCATTGCACTGCCCGATACGCGCCCGCGCGCTTGCAGGGGCTATTTCAGTATTGGGGCGACCATGACCAGCCACACCGATACCTTCGAACAAGGCATCTCTGCATTGCGGTCCGGTCGAGCAGTCGAGGCGCAGCGGCTGCTGACCCAGTGCATTGAACAAGCCCATCCTCAGCATGCCAGCGCCCATGCGGCACTGGGACAGATGGCGGTCGACAGAGGCGATGCCGAGTCAGCGATCGCGCACTTCGATCAGGCCTCTAAGCTCGATGGCGGCAATCCGCAGCACGGACTGGACCTCGCCTTTGCATTGACGCAGGTCGATCGCCTCGAGCAGGCGCGCGAGTCATTGCGCGTCTTGCTGCGGCAACACGCAGATTGCTTCAATGGTTGGCTGATGGCTGGCCAAGTGGCTGAGGCGCTTGGTCAGCCCGCCGATTCACTGCGCTGCTACTTGCAGGCAGTCACCAGGGCACAGTCGGCAGGATGGTGGCTGGACGAGCAAAGCACGCCGCCGGCTGAGCTTGGCGCCGTGATGCATGCGATTACCCAAGTGCGAAGCCGCAGACGCGAATTGCTGTTTGCCAGCTTCGATGAGGTACGTCAGCGCGAAGGCGCAACGTCGGTGCGCCGTGTTGAGCAGGCGCTGGCGAATTACTTGCGCGAGTCGGTCATGCACCCGCCAAGTACGCAACAAAAGCCTCGGCTGTTCTATTTTCCTGGCTTGCCAAGCGCCGCCTACGCTGATCCGTTTCTGCAGCCCTGGGCACCGCAGTTGCAACAAGCCTTTCCGGACATACGGCGCGAGGCCCTGCAGACATTGGCCGAGGACAGCCACTTTGAAAACTTCGTCCGCTTCCGGGAAGGAGTTCGCGTCGAGGACTATTTGCGCGGCAACGGCGCACCCCCAGCATGGGAGGCCTTCTTCTTTTACCGCCATGGGCTGCGCTACGACCAGCATCATGCACGCTGCCCGGCCACGAGCGGTGTATTGGAGGCGATCACGCTTTGCCGAATTGACGGCGAGGCGCCCGAAATCTGCTTTTCGGTCTTGACCCCTGGGTCAGAAATCCTGCCGCATCACGGTGTCACCAATGTGCGCATGGTGATGCATTTGCCGCTGCAGGTCCCGGCCAATTGTGCGCTGTCGGTCGCCGACGGTGGTGAGCACCATTGGCAGGAGGGTCGGCTGATGATGTTCGACGACACCTATCTCCACGAGGCATGGAACCGATCTGCCGAATCCAGGGTGATTTTGCTGATGGACTGCTGGAATCCATACCTTGACTCAGCCGAACGCCAGGCCACAAAACTGCTGCTGGAGACCATAGGGTGTCTTGGACGAGCCAGTCGCCAACAGAGGGCGGCCGACACTTGAACCTAGGTTGAATTGAAAACCGTCCTACGACCAAACGTTCGGCTGCAACGGTCCGCAGGAACCTCCCTCAGCGATGCCATTGGGCACTGCCGAACAAGCCCTCAGGAGCAACAAAAAAATCCGTCCAGGCGCTGACACCTGGACGGATTTTCTACGAGTTGCCCTGGATCAGAACTTGTACGTCAGGTTGCCGTACCAGGTGCGGCCGCGGGGGTCGTAGTAGCGGTCGTCATAACCGAACTGCTGGCCCTTGTTCGTACCGGACGTCACCAGGCTGAATGGGGGTTTCTCATCCAGAAGGTTGAGAACGCCCAGGCTGAGGGTCAGGTTCTTGGTCGCATCCCAACGCGTCTGCCAGTCGAAGGTCATGAAGTTTCCGATCGACAGGCGGATCTTCTCGCTGCCGGTAACGTTGCCTTGCTTGTCAAGCACATCAACCGTCTGCTCCTGATCCTGATAACCCGACTTGAAGTCAATGCCCAAGGTGTGCGTCCAGGCCCCCATCTTCAACGAGTTGGCCCAACGTCCCTGGTAGCGGAAAGTGACAATGCCCAGGTCATCATTGTTGTTTCCAATGGCCTTGTAGTACGGCCCATTTTTCAGCAACTGCTGGTCCTCGCGGATCATGTAAGTCAGGGTCAAGCGCGAGTCGAGGTTTCCAATCGGCGTCTTGTAGCGACCCGATACGTCAAAGTCCAGGCCAGTGGCGTAATAGTTGCCGAGGTTCTTGTTGTCGGCAAGAAACGCCAGGTACTTCACACCGGTGCCAATATCGACCTTGGTCGTGAAGGATCCGAGATACTTCTTCGGTGCGCCGAAGACGGTTTGCTCGGTGATCTGGCCGAACGCATCGTTGATGCCCACGTGCCACAGATCAACGCCAAAGGACAACTCACGCGTCGGTTCGATACGGAAACCCAGCGTGCCCTGCACCGACTTCTCAGGTTTGAGTTGGGAATTGCCGCCCGCAAATTGGTCGTACTGTCGACTTCCACTTTGGCATACCGATCCGAGCGATGTGGCAACCTCCCGCAATTCGGCGCTGCAGCTGTACTTGTCCGAAGTCACACCGTAAGCCTGCCGCGGAGAACTGACTTGGGGCACGGTTGGCGCGTGGAATCCGGTACCGAGCGAACCACGCAACAAGACGTTCGACGCAGGCGTCCAACGGAACGACGCTTTGACCGTGTCAGCGCTACCGAAATCCGAGTAGTGGTCATGTCGCAACGCGGCACTCAGTTCAAGCGACTTGGCCACCGGTGCCACCAGTTCGGCGAACAAGCCGTAGGACTTGCGTGTTGCGGAGTACGGCGGCTTTGCCGCCGCATCACCAAAACGCTGGTCGCAAGGCTTGGCCGCGGTGCCGTCGCACAAGGTGCCGGCCACCGGGTCGGCCAGCAGCCCCTGGGCAAACAGGCTGGGCGTGGTTTCGAAATACTCCTTGTTGAAGTTCAAGCCCGCGGCCAACTGCATGGCGCCCCCGCCCAGCTTGGCCAGTTCCTTGGTGCCGCGCAGGCTGAAGGTATCGAGCTTGGCTTTGCCGCCATCCCAATAGCCTTTGTAATTGGCCGCATTGAGTGCCGTCATCGCCGCGGCGGACTGTTGGCCGGGAAGCACGAAGGGGTCCAGCAGGCCACTGGCGCGCAGGGCTTTCAACGCCAAAGCCCCCGGATAGCCCGAGATATTGGACGTGACCTTGCTTTCCGAATGGTTGAACCCGGCCTCGTAGTCCATGCCGGCCAGCATGCCACGCGCGCTCAGCGACAAGTCGAGGAAATCGGCCTTGTCGTCGTTGGCACGCTTGCCCAGGTCGTAGACACGATAGAACGCCGTGCTGTCCCCAGTAATGCCGAGTGGTAGCAGGTACTTCGTGTGCAAGGCACTGCCGGCCGGTATGGTCAGTCCACCAGGAACGGGTGCAATGCGCGAGGTCTGCTTGGTCTGCGACAACAGCAGGTCGGCGCGCAACTCGTGTTCGCCGAGGCGGGTGCTGAACGACGCGATGCCGGCGTCACGCTGGCGCACCGGGTAGATTTCGAGTTCGCCCACGAAATCGAAGCCGCAGTAGTCGTCAACAAGTCCGCTGCCGTCGTTATAAGGCTCGATGACGCGGAACGACTTCGCAGGGCAGGCCCCATTGGTCCTCTGGTACGGGCTGATCAACTGGCCTTGATCGTCTGTGGCGTTGGCAGGAATCGGACTGGCCGAGAACTGCTGGAAGCGGTAGTCCTTGCCATCGCGGGAAAAGAAGACGCGACCCGTGTTTGCAAAGCTGCGCTGGACAGAATCAAGCTTGGTCCGCTCGTCATGCGAGTAGGCCAGCAGCACGTTGAAGTTATCCTTCGACAGCGAGCCAAAGCCCTTGGACAGGCTGAAGCGGGTTTCTTTGGCGCCACCTTTTGGCGCCGAGTAGCCAATCGTGACATCGCCGTCGGTCAAGTCACGCTTGGTGATGAAGTTGACGACGCCGGCAATGGCGTCCGCCCCGTACAGCGCCGAAGCTCCGTCGGTCAAGACCTCGACCCGCTCAATCGCCGAGACAGGAATTGCATTCAAGTCGAATCCGGCGGCAAATCCGGTCAGCGTCTGGCCGCCAAACAATGTCAGCCTATGGCCATTGAGCAGCACCAGGGTCCGCGTTTCACCGATGTTATGAATTGAAACACCAGAGAAACCGAATGTCTGCCCACCGACCGAGGCCGACTCACCGGTCGAACCTTGCACTGTCGGCAGTCGACGCAGCAGATCGACGGTGTTCGTGACGCCGGAGCGCTGGATATCGTCAGCCTTCAATACCAGCACTGGAAGCGCGGTTTCTGCCGCGATCCGACGAACGGCTGAACCGGTGATCTCCACCCGCTGAGTCTCTTGCGCGTAGACGGCAAGCGGGGCCAAAACCCCCGCTGTCAGGGCTGCTGCGGCGGCGATGCTGCTGCGTCGAAACATAAACACTCCTTTACGAATGTGCAATGAGGCCTTCGTGCTCCCATTGGTTTCAACTACGCTGTAAAGCCATCGTGAACCAACATTGAGAACATGTAATTCAATTTTGTGCGATGCCGAAGCAGTCCCAGGCACGGGGTAATCCACTACCCAAGAAAATCTCTGCCCGCAATGGCAGGCCCTGCGGAGCACGTCTGCAGGCCACGAGAACCAATCCAAAGCGCTACCGGTGTGAAGCAGTGGCCAACACTTGCGTTTGCGCGGCCGGGCTGCGGTACGCATGCACCGTGAGGCGGACGTCACGCCGCGCCGCCAGCGGACAAGCCTACAAACGTCGGCACCGCCGCCAGCAGCTCTTGGGTGTAGTCCTCGTGCGGCGCGCGCAGCACGCTGGCGCAGTCGCCCTGCTCGACGATGCGGCCGCGCTTCATCACCGCAATGCGGTCGGCGATGTACTCGACCACCGCGATGTTGTGGGTGAAGAACCGCAAGCTGATGCGGAGGTCACGTTGCAGGTCGCGCAGCAGGTTGAGGATTTGAGCCTGCACCGACACGTCCAGCGCCGAGGTGGGTTTGTCGCAGATAAGCAGTTTCGGCTCGCCCGCCAGCGCGCGGGCGATGGCGATGCGTGCCCACGTAGCAAGCGAACATTTTGCTGATGCTATGATGCAGGCGCATCACCCAAAGAACATGCGCACCACCCTCGACATTGATGAAGACATCCTGCTTGCCGCAAAGGAGTTGTCGCGGCGACAAGCGATCCCGGCCGGGAAGGTGTTGTCGCAACTCGCACGACAGGCGCTGGCCGGCGAAACTGCAACGCGTGGCGTCACGGAGCAGTTGCTGCCTCCACATACCGTTGCGGGCTTCCGCCCTTTCGAGTCGCAGGGCGGCTCAGTCGTCACCAATGAGCTGATCGACGCGTTGCGCGATGCCGAGGGGCTTTGATCGTGTTCCCCAGGCATCGCCATCGACATGCGCGCGCTCCTTGATGTCAATGTGCTGATCGCGCTGCTTGACGCAGCACACATCCATCACCGCCTGGCCACCCGCTGGTTGAGCGAGGCCCTTGATGCGGGATGGGCGACGTGCCCGCTGACGCAGATCGGTTGCATACGCATCATGTCGCAGCCGGCCTACCCCGGCGCACGGCAGACCGCCGAAGTGGCGCAACGATTGGCCGATGCGTGCAAGGATGGGTCTCACATGTTTTGGTCAGCCGATGTCAACCCGTTTGGCGGGCAGGGCCTGCGTTGGGAGCGGGTGCTCGGCCATCGCCAGTTGACAGACGCCTATCTGCTCGCACTGGCGGTCAAGCATGGCGGGCGATTCGTCACCTTCGATCGCCGCATCACGCCGCACCCGGTTCACGGCGCGCGGGCAGACCACCTGGTCACCATCGCTTGAATGGTGAACAGCGTCCGCCAGCGGCGCATCGATGTGCCGATGTGCCGACGCGAGGGACCCGATCGTCGTCCAGTCGTGGGGGCGGCCACGCGCGAAGCCATCGAGTTGGCGCAGGTATGACGCCACCCAGCGACCGGCTGTCTCTATAGCGCGTTGGGAATTGGCGCGCCGAGCGGGTCGACAAGGCCGCCTGCCGGCGCTCGCCACGGCTGCGCCTTCGTTCACCAGCGAAACCAGCGAAGGGGCGCTTCCACTCCCCTTTGGCGCAGCGCCTACAACCTCGGCACCGCCGCCAGCAGCTTTTTGGTGTAGCCCTCGCGCGGCGCGCGCAGCACGCTGGCGCAGTCGCCCTGCTCGACGATGCGGCCGCGCTCCATCACCGCGATGCGGTCGGCGATGTACTCGACCACCGCGATGTTGTGGGTGATGAACAGCAGGCTGATGCCCAGGTCGCGCTGCAGCTCGCGCAGCAGGTTGAGGATTTGGGCCTGCACCGACACGTCCAGCGCCGAGGTGGGTTCGTCGCAGATCAGCAACTGCGGCTCGACCGCCAGCGCGCGGGCGATGGCGATGCGCTGGCGCTGGCCGCCTGAAAATTCGTGCGGCCAGCGCTGCAGTGCGTCGCGGCGCAGGCCGACCTGGTCGGCAATGCGTTCGATGCGCCCGCGGCGTTCGGCCGCGGTGTGCTGCGGCTGCAGCGCGGCCAGGCCTTCGTCCAGCACTTCGGCCACCCGCATGCGCGGGTTCAATGAGGCATACGGGTCCTGGAAGATGATTTGCACCGCGCGCCGCGCCTCGCGCAGCGCGGCGCCCTGCAGCGTGAACAGGTCTTGCCCGTTCAGCAGCGCCTGGCCGCTGAGCGTGGCGTGGCCGCGCAGCAACTGCACGATGGCTTTGCCGGTGGTGGTCTTGCCGCAGCCCGATTCGCCGACCAGCGCCAGCGTGCCGCCGCTCGGCACGTCAAAGCTCACGCCGTCGACCGCGTGGTAGGCCGGCTTGGCGCGGCTGAGTATTCGGCGCCGCAGGGCGAAGTGCACATGCAGGTCACGCACCTGCAGCAACGCCGGGCGGGCGGCCACGGCGTTGCCGCTGGCCTCGGCCGGCAGCGTGTTCGGTGCGGCGCCAGCGGCCTGCGCGGTGGCGATTGGCGCGGCCTCGTCGGGCAGACCCGGCCCGGCCGGCGGCACGCGCACGCAACGCACCAGCCGCTCACCTTCCGGCCCGGCAGCGCCGTCGCCCAGCAGCCGGGGCTCGCCGCGGCGGCAGGCGTCGACCGCATGGCTGCAGCGCGGCGCGAAACGGCAGGCATCAAAGCGCTGCGTCAACGCCGGCACGGTGCCGGCGATTGCCGCCAGCGGCCGGCCGCGGCGTGCGCTGTCGGGCAGCGCCTGCAGCAGCGCGCGGGCATAGGGGTGGCGCGGCGCGGCGAAAAACTGCGCCGCCGGCGCCAGCTCGATGATTTGCCCGGCGTACATCAGCGCCACGCGGTGCGCCATGCCGGCCACCACCGCCAGGTCGTGGGTGATCAGCAGCAGCCCCATGCCTTTTTCCTGCTGCAGCTCGCGCAGCAGGTCGAGGATTTGCTTCTGGATCGTGACGTCGAGCGCGGTGGTCGGCTCGTCGGCGATCAGGAAGTCGGGCTCGGCGGCCAGCGCCATGGCGATCATCACGCGCTGCTTCTGCCCGCCGCTCATGCGAAACGGGTAGTCGTCGATGCGCCGTTCGGGCTCGGGAATGCCCACCCGCCGCAGCCAGTCGATGGCCTTGGCGCGCGCCGCGTCGCCGCGCAGCGGGGTATGGGTTTCGATCGCTTCGACGAGCTGGGTGGCCACGGTCAGCACCGGGTTCAGGCTGGTGCCGGGTTCCTGGAAGATCATTCCGATGCGTCGGCCGCGCACCGCGCGCATGCCGGCCTCGGGCAGGCCCAGGATGTCGACCTCACTGCCCTGCCCGGCCGCCGCGCCCAGCCGGATGTCGCCGCCGGTGACCGCGCCGTTTTCGGGCAGCAGCCGCATCAGCGCCAGCGCGGTCATGCTCTTGCCGCAGCCGCTTTCACCGACCAGCGCAAAGGTCTCGCCGCGGGCAATCGTCAGCGACAACGCGTCGATCGCGCGCACGACGCCGGTGTCGGCGTCGAGTTCGACTTGCAGGTGGTCGAGGGTCAGCATGCGATTCAAATGCTGCCGGGTGCAGGACACGCCGCGTAGCGCAACGCCTGCAACACATCCTCGCGGTCAAGATAGGGGTAGTCGCAGAGCAGGTCGTCAATGCTGCGACCCGCACCGATTTGCCCGACCAGCATGCCCACCGTAACACGCAGCCCGCGGATGCAGGGGCGGCCACCCATTTGCTGTGGCGACAGCGTGATGCGGTCAAAGTCTGTCATTTCAGAGTCCTCTGCGGCTTCATAGATCATCGAATACTGCGGGCGAAGCTGGCTGTCCGCGTAGTTCGGCAAGCGGTTCGGTCAGTCCGTTGGACGCAAACAGCGCCGCGATCCGGCTGCCCAGCCCTGCGCCGGGCAAGCCACCGATGGGCACATCGGCCGCGGCAATTCGGATGTTGACGCGACCTGAGTCCAACGCCCAGGGCTGCTGACGATGCGTCAGGCGCCTCTTGATGCGGCGTGCGGCAAATTGGCTCATTTGGTGAGCGCTTGCCCGCCAGTCGCCGCAGCGGCCGCTGCCACCACCCGCCGCCCCAGTCGCGGCCGCAGTGCGCGCGACTTGGGGTCGAAGGCGTCGCGCACGCCGTCGGCAAACAGGTTGGCCGACAGCACCAGCGCGACCATGCCGGCAAACGCGGCCAGGAACGACCACCAGACCACCGGATCCTGGCTCATCTCGCTGCGCGCCAGGTTGATCATGCCGCCGAAGCTGGAGGTGCTGGGGTCGACGCCGACGCCGACATAGGTCAGCACCGCTTCGTACAGGATCAGCTCGCTGAAGCTCAACACGGTGGTGATCAGCACCAGGTGCAGCACGTTGGGCACGATGTGGCGGCCCATGATGCGCAGCGGCGGCACGCCAAAGGCGGTGGCGGCCTGCACGAATTCCAGCTCGCGCAGCTTCAACGTTTCGGCGCGCACCAGCCGGCACAGCGTGGCCCAGCCGGTGGCGCCGAGGATGGCGCAAAGCAGAAAGATCTTGACGTCGGCGCGCTCGACGCCGGTGTCAAACCACTCGGGGTGCTTGTCCAGCGCCACCTGCACCATCAGCACGCAGGCGGCGATCAACAGCACGTTGGGCACCGACGACAGCGTGGTGTAGAGGTACTGCACCAGTTCGTCGACCAGACCGCGGTACCAGCCGGCGGCAATGCCCAGCCCGACCGCCAGCGGCAGCGTGGCCAGCGTGCTCAGCAGGCCGATGACAAAGGCGGTGCGCACGCTCTTCAGGGTCAGCACCAGCACATCGTTGCCGGTGCGGTCGGTGCCGAAGACGTGGTAATGGCCGGCCAGCGCGATGGTCGGCCCGGCCAGTATGCAAATCAGGGCCCAGGTCAGCAGCAGCGCGCGCAGCGGCAGCTCGGTGCGGTCAGCGGCGATGGCGCGCAGCGCGCCGGCCACGCCGCCATGCGCGTCGCGCACACGCCAGGCCACCGCCAGCGCGGCCAGCGCGCTGGCCAGCAGCGCGCCGGCCAGGCCGAGCGCGACGCGCGCGGCGATGTCGGCGTCGCGCTGGGCCGGCAGTTGCGCCGCCGGGCCGGGCAATTGCGCGCAGGCGTGGTCCAGCCGCGGGTGCTCGCGCACCACCACGCCGCCGCGGGTGACCGGCTGCTTGATCAGCGCGACGCATGACAGCGGTTCGGAATAGGTCGGCTCGCGCATGGCGATTGGCCGCGCCAGCAGCAGGTCGAGCAGCGACTGCGTGCGGCTGTCATAGAACACCGTGCCCGCCGGCTGTCCGGCCTGCGGCGGCAGCGCGCGGCGGAAGTGCACGCTGTCGGTGGCGGCGACGATGACAAACAGCACCAGCACCAGCGCCGCGCACAGTGCCGGCGTGTCGCGCTGCATGCGGCGCCAGATGGCCGCGGTGTTGGCCTGCCGCGCGGCGCGAAAGGCGTAGACCACGACCGCCACGAACACCAGCCACAGTGCCACGTCCGTGGCCAGGACGACAAACTTAAATCCCATGTCGTGGTCCGACTGAGGTGTGGCCGATGAACGATGACCGTCCCGCGTGAACGCGGTGGATGAACGATGACCGTCCCGCCTGAACGCGGGACATGAACAATGAACCAGACCCGGCACGCGGCGGGTGTTGGTCTTCTTCGTTCATGTGAGCGAAGCGAACCCACAGCGAACTCATGTCAGCCTCACCCGCGGGTCTATCCAGGTATAGGCGACGTCGATCAGCAGGTTGCTGGCTATATACAGCAGCGCGCCCAGAAACACCATGGTGCGGACGATGGCGAAGTCCTGGCCGCTGATGGCCTCGATGACGAAAGCGCCCAGGCCGGGAATGCCGAAGAAGCTTTCGAACACCAGGCTGCCGAGAAAGACATAGGGCAGGTAGGCGCCGGCCGAGGTGATGATCGGGATCAGCGCGTTGCGCAGCACGTGGCGCAGCAGCACGCGGCCTTCGGACAAGCCCTTGGCGCGCGCGGTGCGCACGTAGTCGCGGCCGATTTCCTCGATGAACATCGCGCGGTACAGCCGCGCCTCGCCGCCCAACCGCGCCAGCAGCGACAAAAAGATCGGCAGCGCCAGAAAGCGCGCCGCGTCCAGCCCGGGCGCAAAGCCGGAAATCGGCACCAGCCGCAGCACGCGCGAGAACAGGTACTGGCCGACGATGATGTAGAACAGGCTGGAGATCGACAGCATCAGCACGCACAGCACCACGCCCCAGAAGTCAAGCCGCGAGTGCCTGAAGGCGACCAGCAGCAGCGAAAAGCCGATGCTGACGATCAACTGCAGGATGAACAGCGGCAGCGCCAGCCGCAGGCTGATTCCCATGCGCGTGGCCACTTCGTGTCCGATGTCGACCGCGCGCGCCGAGTCGCTGCGTCCAAAGTCCAGCGCCAGCAGCGACACCGAGCGCTCCCACAGCACGGTGCGGGTCAGCTTGTCGCTGCCGTGGGCCTGGGGGTTGAAGTACAGCGGCCGGTCGTAGCCGCGTTCGGCCTTCCATTTGTCGATTTGCTCTTGCGTCACGCGCTTGCCGCCGATGTTCAGCCGCGCCATGTCGTCGGGCGTGTTGACGGTGAAGAACAAAAAGAAGGTCAGCAGGTTGACGCCCAGCAGCACCAGGAAGCCGTAGCCCAGGCGTCGCAGCAGGTAGCGCAGCATGGGTCACCGCACTTTCTAGGCCGACGCCGGCGCGCGGCGCGCGGTGGCGGTTTCACGGGCGCGCCAGTTGCGCAAGGCCCAGGCCACCAGCGCCAGCAGCGCCAGCCCGACAAACGCCAGCGGCCAGCGCACCGGCGCGTTCCACTCGGCCTGGCGCTGCGCGCGCAGCGCCGGATCGACCCGGTAGTACTTGGCCATGTCGCGGATCAGGATGCTCGGCTTGCCGTTGTGCACCCACTGCTGGAAGGCCAGCCCGCCCCACGGAAAGTAGCCAAAGCACCACGGCGAGTCCTGGCGCAGGATGTCGGTCATCTGGTCTATCACCTGCTGCTTGGCCGGGCCGTCGTCCAGGCCCTGCAACTGGCGGTACAGGCGGTTGAACTCGGGGTTGTCGTAGTTCGAGATGTTCTCGCCCTGGTTCTTGCTCTTTGAATTGGGGCCGTAGAGCAGGAACATGAAATTCTCGGCGTCGGGGTAGTCGGCCAGCCAGCCTGCCCAGTAGATCTGGTGTTTGCCCTTCAGCGTCTTGTCCTGGTACTGGTTGAAGTCGGTGGCGCGGATTTCAAGCTGCAGGCCGAGCTTGGCGAACTGCTTGACCATCCAGTCGTTCTCGGCCTTTTTCTCCGGCGTCACCGTGCGCTGGTAGTCGTAGTTCAGCACCAGCGGCTTGCCCGATTGCGCGTCGCGCCCTTCGGGATAGCCGGCTTCGGCCAGCAGTTTCCTGGCCTCTTCGATCGGCCGGCGCTGCGGCTTGCCATTGACCAGCGTGTGCGTCACCGGGTTGTAGTAGCCGGGCTGGCCCTCGCGCGAGCCGAACAGCCCCGGCGGCAGCACGCCGTGCGCGGCGTCGCCGCCTTTGTACTTGAAGATGCGGCTGTAGCCTTCTTCCCAGTCGATGGCGATCGCAATCGCCTGGCGCAGCTTGCGGTTTTTCAGCTGCTGCTCGGGCGTGTCGCCCTTGCCGACCACCGGGTCGAGCATGTTGAAGCCGAAGTACCAACTGGAGATGTCGGTCATCAGCGGGAACTGAAAGCCGCGGCGCTTGAAGAAGGCGGAAACATCATCCGAGTCGTCGGCGTCGTTGCGGAAGTCGACGCCCCATTCGGGGCGCTCGATCTCGGGCACGTCGAAGTAGCCCTGCTTGAACTTCTCCTTGCGCGGCACGCGTTCTTTTTCGATCGTCACATACAGCGTGTCGATGAACGGCATCGGCTTGCCGCAGTCGGCCAGCAGGCCGGCGGCCTGGTCTTCGGGCATGCCGTCGCAGGGGTAGGTCTGGCCATGGAAGTTCGGGTTGCGCACCATCACATGGCGGCGGTCGCGGATGAACTCGCGCATCATGTACGGCCCCGAGCCGACCGGCCACTGGTTCAGCGACAAGCCGTTACTGTTCATCCCCGGCTGGGCGTAGAAGGCGTCGGCCTCCCACGGAATTGGCGCGGTGAACGGCATCGCCAGCCAGAAGCTCCACTGCGGGTACTTGCCCTTTAGCCGCACCCGCAGCAGGTGCTTGGCGGGCGCGGTGGCGCCGGCCAGCGGCCAGCGGCGGAAGTCGAGAAACGGCTTGTCGGCCAGGTCGCGCGGCAAGCCGGCGAGCAGCTTGGCGTCTTCGCGCTTGACCAACTCGCCATAGTCCTTCAGCCCGATCACGTACTCGGCAAAGACCGAAAACACCGGCGCCTCGATGCGCGTGGTGGCGTGGCGCTTCAAGGCGTAGACATAGTCGTCGGCCACCACCTCGCGGCTGCCGAGTTCGGCAAATTCAAACGGTGAACGCTTGTCGCCAAGCTCGGCGCGGGTCAGCGCGTGGTCGCTGTGGTAGAGGTATTTGCCCTGGGCATCGCGGGCGAACGCCGGGTGCGGCTGGTAGCGCATGCCGGGCTTGATCGGGATGTCGTAAATGCTCTCGGCGATGCTGTCGGCCGGTGCGTCGTCGGGCAGCGCCGCGCCGACGGCGTCGAGATAGCGTGGCTTGACGACCTCGGCCGCCGACTTGGGTATCAGCGTGTACGGCCGCAACAGGTAGTGGTAGCCATAGGGCGGCTCGTAAATCTGGAAGGTGTAGGCCGATTCGGGGTTGGAATACGACGCGGTCGGGTCCAGGTAGCGCGGCGAGCGTTCGTCGAACGAATAAAACAGCGTGTTGGCGCGCTCGGCACCGGCCGGGTAAGGGCTGTTCAACGCCCCCTGCCCGCAGCCGGCCAGCGCCAGCAGCAGCGCGCCGAACAGCGCGGCAATGGCGCGAATGAGCGATTGCCGCATTGCGCTGATGAACGATGAACGCACCGCGCTGCGCGCGGCGCATGAACGATGAAAACTGCCCCACCTGCGGCAGGGCTGGGCGGGGTCATTGTTCATGTGCGCGCAGCGCACGTCATCGTTCATGTGCACATAGCGCACGTCATCGTTCATCGTCGTCATCGCGTCACGCCCAGCCGACAAAGGCCTCGCGGCCCTGGACCGCGAGTTGTACACGCCGGCCAATCGGCAGCGTCACCTTGGGTTGTACATGGCCGAACGGAAACGCGCTGAGCAGCGGCACCTTGCAGACGCTGCGCAGGTGGGCGATGGCGGTCTTGAGCGTGTAGCCGCGGTCCAGCGGCGAGGGTTTCCAGTCGCTGAACTGGCCCAGCAACACCGCTTTTTGCTGCGCCAGCACGCCGGCCTGGTGGAGTTGCAGCAGCATGCGCTCGACCCGGTAGGGGTGCTCGCCGACGTCTTCGAGCAGCAGCACGCCGCCGCTCAGCCTGGGCCAGTGCGGCGTGCCAAGCAGGCTGAGCAGCACCGCCAGGTTGCCGCCCCACAGCACGCCGCGCGCCTGCAGCCCGTCAAAGCCAGCGTCGGTGCGCCAGCCCACCGCCTCCAGCGCGCCGGACATGGCCTCGCAAAAACAGTCGCCGGTGACCTCGTCGACGCCGCCGGCCTCGTCGCCGCGGCCAAAGTCGTCGCAGGCCATCGGCCCGTGCCAGGTGCCGGCGCCGGTATGCGCCAGCAGCCCGAGCTGCAGCGCGGTCAGGTCGCTGTAGCCGACCCAGCGCGTGCCGCGCTCGACGCTGGCGGCGATGCGCGGCCAGTCGATGCGGTCAAGCAGCCGGGTCAGCCCATAGCCGCCGCGGCAGGCCATGGCCACCGACGGCGCGGCGTCGGCGATGCGGTGCAGCGTCGCCAGCCGGGTGTCGTCGTCACCGGCAAAACGCTGCCGGCGCGCCCGCACGCTGGGGTCCAGCGCGACGTCGAAGCCGCGCGCGGCCAGCCGCCGACGCGCGCGCCGCAGCGCGTCGGCGCGCCACTCAACACCGGAAGCGGCGTAAATCAGCAGCGAGGGCGCGGGTGAAGGGCTCATCAAAGGACAGTCGGCGGCCAGGTGAAGTCGTCGAGCGGGTCGAACCCGGCGCCGGCGTCCAGCTCGGTCGAGTCGCCTGAAGGGATGGCCGGCGGCGCCGCGTCGGCGCCCGGCGGCGCGGGCGGCAGTGTCGCAGCAAGCGCGGCGTCGCCCCGCCGGCGGCCGCGCCGCTGGGCAAAAAACTGCCGCAGCAGCGCCACCGAGGCCTCGGCCTGCACGCCACCCTGAAGCGCGGTGTGGTGGTTCAGCCGCGGCTCAGCGAACAGGTTGACCACCGACCCGGCGGCGCCGGTCTTGGCGTCAAAGGCGCCAAACACCACCCGCTTGATGCGGGCGTGCAGCAGCGCCATCGCGCACATCGCGCAGGGCTCCAGCGTGACGAAAACGCTGCACTCGGGCAGCCGGTAGTTGCCGAGCAACTGCGCAGCGTGGCGCAGGGCGACGATTTCGGCGTGCGCGGTCGGGTCGCACGAGGTGATCGGCCGGTTGTAGCCGGTGGCCACCACGCGAGCGTCGCGCACCACCACCGCGCCGACCGGCACCTCGCCGGCAAGCTGCGCGTTCAGCGCCTGGTCCAGCGCCAGCCGCATCGTGGCGTCGTCCAGTGGGTCGGCGGCCGACTTCGGGTACGTCTTGATATCGGTCAATTTAGATTGCCGATTTTGCCGGCCAGCCGTGCCACGCCGCACAAATCGGCCACGGCGGACGCAAATTGGTCACCGAAGGGCGGTGCAGCGCTCAAGCAGCCGGCCGCAAGGCCGAAAGCATGACCTATCTCCCCCACAACCCGGATAGCGCGCCAATGGCCAACGAATTCGAACATCACCCCGCCATTTTGGTTGTCGACGACAGCAAAGTTTCGCGCACGATGGTCGTTGGTCTGCTGCGCAACCGGGTGCCGCAGGCGCGTTTTGCCGAAGCCAGCGACGGCAGCCTGGCGGTTGAAAGCTTTCTCGCCGCGCCGGCCGACCTGGTGGTGATGGACTACAACATGCCAGGCATCAACGGTATCGAGGCCGCCAAATCCATGCTGGCGGCGCGCCCTGACACCCGCATCGTGCTGCTGACCGCCAACGGCCAGGCGGCGGTGCAGGCCAAGGCCGATGCGGCCGGCGTGCAGTTCATGCGCAAGCCGATCAAGCCGGAATTGGCCGACCAGATCGCTGCCCTGCTGCGCACCCAACCTGCCACAGTGCAGCCATGGGGTGTCTCGGTATGATCGATTTGGACGAAGACATACGCGACGCGCTGGCCGAAACCTTCAACATGGCGCTGGGCGAGGCGTCGGTGCAATTCGCCGAGCTGGTGCAGGAGGAAATCGAGCTGGCGGTGCCGCAGGTGCAACTGGTGCCGCGGCACGCGCTGCTGGCGCACCTGGAGGCCGACAGCCCGAGCACCGACAACGCCTCGCTGTGCCGCATTGCGCAGCACTTTCAAAGCCGGTCGTCGGACATCGCCACCGAGGCGGTGCTGCTGTTTCCCGAGCGCGGCAGCCTGGAAATCGTGCGCCAGATGCTGGGCGACGACATCAGCGACGAACGGCTGAACGAAATCGAGCAGGACGCGCTGGGCGAGATCGGCAACATCATCATCAACAGTTGCATGAACAGCCTGGCGCACATCTTCGACCGCGAGATGACCGGCTCGCTGCCCGAGGTGCGCACCGGCTCTGCCGCCGAGCTGTTCGGCGCCACGCCGGTGCAGGACGGCGCGGTGCTGCTGGCCCATATCCGCATGCGCATGGCGACCAAGCGCATCACCGGCCAGGTCATCTTCATCATGGACGTGGCGTCGCTTCAAGTATCGATTCAGCAAATCCGTCAGTTCTTCGGCCTGCTGGAGCCCGCCGGCTGAAGGGGCCGAGATGAACCAGGTTTTCGACGCCGTCGACTTCGGTCTGATCCTGATCGACAGCCTCGGCCGCATCGAGCGCGTCAACCGCTGGGTGCGCGAGCGCAGCCGGCTGGGTGCGCCTTGTTGCGGCCGGCCGCTGGCCGAGGCCTTTTCGCGGCCGGTCGACCCGCGCCTGTTGCTGGCGGTACGCGGCTGCCTGGATCTGGGCAACTCGGCGCGGCTGTCGCAGGCCTTTCACCCGATGCCGCTGCCGCTGTTCATGCCCGGTGAAGGCTGCGAGCAGCGGCTGCGCCAGTCGGTCGACATCATGGCGCTGGCCAGCGCCGACGGGCCCCGGCGTTGCCTGCTGCAGGTACGCGACGTCACCGACACCGTGCGCCGCGAACAATTGCTCAAACAGCAGGCGCGGCGCCTGGGCGAAGAACTGAAGCGCCTGACCGACGCGCACCAGGAAATCGAGCGCCAGTCGGCGCGTTTTCGCGAAATGGCGCGGCTGGCACCGGTCGGCCTGTTCGAGACCGATTTATCAGGGCGGTTGACCTATTGCAATGCCCGGGTCGGTGAGATGCTGGGCGCCGGCGCGGTGCAGCACTACGACAAGCGGCGCTGGACCGACTTGTTCGCCGGCCGCTGCGCTGACGACGCCGACAACGCCGAGGGCGACCGCTTTCAGGCCTGGATGACCGCCGCCAGCACCGGCGTGCGCTTTGCCACCGAGTTCTCGGTCAGCCACGGCGAGCGCGAGCGCACCTGGCTGCGCGTCGAGGCCACCGCCATCCATGACGCGGCGGGCGGCGTGCATGGCCACATCTTTACCTTGGTCGACGTCACCGAACTGCACGAGAAGGCCAAGCGCAACGAGCAGCGGGCCAATTTCGACACCCTGACCGGACTGGCCAACCGCGACCGCTTCGAAACCACGCTGAAGGAACGGCTGGCCAGCGCCGACGCCGACGATGCGCTGGCGGCGCAGCCCAGCGTGATGTTCATCGACCTGGACCGCTTCAAGCAAATCAACGACAGCCACGGCCACCACGCCGGCGACCTGGTGTTGAAGGCCGCCGCCGGGCGCATCCGCCGCTGTGTGCGTTCGGGTGACCTGGTGGCGCGGCTGGGCGGCGATGAATTCGCGGTGCTTTTGTCCGAGCGGCTGGCCGACGACGTGGTCGAACGCCTGGCGCGGCGCATGGAAAAGGCGATGGGCCTGCCGATCAACATCGGCAGTTGCCATGTCCATGTCGGCGCATCGGTCGGCTGGGCCACCGCCGGCAGCGACGGCAGCGATGTCGCCAGCCTGCTGCACGCCGCCGACGCGGCGATGTACCGCGTCAAGCGCCAGCGCCAGCCAGGCGCGGCGCAAGGCAGCGACCTGGCGCCGCTGGCGCAGCCTCCGACACAACTGCCGCAGGCCGCCTGAACGCGCCGAATCGCGGTCTGACCGTATAACCTGTAACGTCAGCGCCCATCGAAAAAGCCATCACACAGGCCCACTGATTAAAGCTAAAGCCTGAGGCTATCGATTCGAAAATACAACCACGCGGCGGCAAAACGCCACGTGACGCACGGGCCATCGGGGGGCCGGTCGCAGTCGGTTGTCATCCCATCGATCCCAAGGGGTCCGCGTGTCGAGCTTGAGTCTTAAATCCGTCGGCCTGTTCGGCCTGGGCAGCGCCGCACTTGCTGCCGTATTGACCGGCGCTGCGGCGTGGCGCTACAACGCGGCCACGGAGGATCTGGTGCGCGCGCAGCACGCGCGTTATGCGTCGTATTTGCTGGCCGACGAACTGCGGCAAAGCTCGGACGACCTGACCCGCCTGGCGCGCACCTACGTCATGTCGGGTGACCCGAAGTGGGAAAAGCAGTACTTCGACATCCTCGACATCCGCAACGGCAAGAAGCCGCGCCCCGGGCAGTACCAGCGCATCTACTGGGACTTTCGCGCCGCCGACATCGACCCCGCGCGCGGAACCGACGCCGCGGTGCCGCTGGTCGAGCTGATGAAACAGGCCGGATTCAGCGACACCGAACTGGGCAAGCTGAAGGAGGCCGCGGCCAATTCGGACGACCTGGTGCGCACCGAAACCGTGGCCATGAACCTGGTCAAGGGGCTGACCGCCGACGCCAGCGGCGCCTTCACCGTCAAGGGCAAGCCCGACCTGCCCAAGGCGCAGGCCATGATGCACGACCCCACGTACCACGTGTACAAGGCCAAGATCATGACGCCGCTGGACGAATTCTTCGTCGCGCTGGACAAGCGCACGCAGGGCGCGGTGGACGCCGCGACCGCGTCGCACCGCCTGTGGATGGTGGTGGCGCTGGCGGTGATGACCCTCAGCGGCTTCGGGCTGACCGCGCTGCTGGTTCTGGTCTACAGGCAGGTCGCGCGTTCGCTGGCCGGCGCGGTACAGGCCAGCCAGGCCCTGGCCGCGGGTGACCTGGCCACCAACGTTCCGGTGCAGGGCCCGAACGAGGTGGCCGGCGTGCTGCGGGCGCTGGCCCAGGCGCGCGCGCAACTGTCGTCAACCGTCGGCGGGGTGCGCGAAAGCGCCCAGAGCGTGGCCACCGCCAGCGTTGAAATCTCCAGCGGCAACAACGATTTGTCTGCCCGCACCGAAAAGCAGGCGAGCGCGCTGCAGCAAACCGCGGCGGCGATGGAGCAGATCAGCTCGCTGGTGCGGCAAAGTGCCGACCACGCTGACCAGGCCAATCAGCTCGCGCAAAGCGCCAGTGCGGTCGCCGGTCGCGGCGGCGAGGTGGTCGGCCATGTCGTCGAGACCATGAAGGGCATCAACGACAGCTCGAAGAAGATTGCCGACATCATCAGCGTCATCGACGGCATCTCGTTCCAGACCAACATCCTGGCGCTCAACGCGGCGGTCGAGGCCGCGCGCGCCGGCGAGCAGGGCCGCGGCTTTGCGGTGGTCGCCGGCGAGGTGCGCACGCTGGCCCAGCGCAGCGCCGAGGCGGCCAAGGAAATCCGCGGCCTGATCACCGCCAGCGTCGAGCGCGTGACCCAGGGCACCGAGCTGGTCGACCAGGCCGGCAGCACGATGACCGAGGTGGTGAGCTCGATCCGCCGCGTCGCCGACATCATTGGCGAGATCACCCAGGCCAGCCGCGAGCAAAGCACCGGCTTCTCGCAGGTCGGCCAGGCGGTCAGCGAGATGGACCAATCGACGCAGCAAAACGCCGCGCTGGTCGAGCAAAGCGCCGCGGCGGCCGAATCGCTGCGCCAGCAGGCCGACCAGTTGGTGCGCGCGGTCGCGGTGTTCCAGATCGCCTGATCGCCGACCGCCGCGCCGGCGCTGACTGAAGAGGCTGAAGCGGCCGGCCCGGCCATCCCGGCACGCCGGGCGGCGCAGCAACCGCGCCGCCACACTCGCCGCACCCGCCAGTCGGGCGCGGCGATTTGCTTTTTTGCAGCCACCACCGCAGCGGGCGTCGGCGCCGGCCGCGCCGCAGCAAGTGGCGTCAGCTTCGGTTCGGACTCGGGTGCGACAGTCAACGCCTTTTCGCGCCGGCCGCAGCCGGCCGCCGCCCCACCCCGGAGAGCCCCGCCGATGACCACTTCGCAGCCCACCATCATCTACACCCTGACCGATGAGGCGCCGCTGCTGGCGACCTGCGCGTTCCTGCCGATCATCCGCACCTTCACCGCGCCGGCCGGCATTCGCATCGCCAAGAGCGACATCTCGGTCTCGGCGCGCGTGCTGGCGGCATTTGCCGACCGACTGAGCGAGTCGCAGCGCGTGCCCGACACGCTGGCCGCACTCGGCAAGCTGACGCTTCAACCCGACGCCAACATCATCAAGCTGCCCAACATCAGCGCCTCGGTGGCGCAGTTGATGGCCTGCATCCGCGAGCTGCAGGCCAAGGGCTACCCGCTGCCCGACTACCCCGAAGACCCGAAGACCGACGAAGAAAAGGCCATCCGCGCGCGCTACGGCAAGTGCATCGGCAGTTCGGTCAACCCGGTGCTGCGCGAGGGCAACTCCGACCGCCGCGCGCCGCGCGCGGTGAAGGAGTACGCACGCAAGAACCCGCACTCGATGGGCGAATGGGCGCAGGCCTCGCGCACCCATGTCTCGCACATGCACAGCGGCGACTTCTACCACGGTGAAAAGTCGATGACGCTGGACCGCGCGCGCGATGTGCGCATGGAACTGGTCACCAAGAGCGGCCAGACGGTGGTGCTCAAGCCCAAGGTGGCGCTGCTGGCTGGCGAGGTGATCGACAGCATGTTCATGAGCAAGAAGGCCTTGTGCGCCTTCTACGAGCGCGAGATCGAGGACGCGCGCAAGTACGGCGTGATGTTCTCGCTGCACGTCAAGGCGACGATGATGAAGGTCTCGCACCCGATCGTCTTTGGCCACTGCGTGCGCATCTTCTACAAGGAGGCGTTCGAGAAGCACGCCAAGCTGTTTGACGAGCTGGGCGTCAACGTCAACCACGGCATGGTCAACCTGTACGACAAGATTGCCACGCTGCCCGAGTCCAAGCGCGAGGAGATCATGCACGACCTGCATGCCTGCCACGAGCACCGGCCCGAGCTGGCGATGGTCGACTCGGCCAAGGGCATCAGCAACTTCCACTCGCCCAACGACGTGATCGTTGACGCCTCGATGCCGGCCATGATCCGCATCGGCGGCAAGATGTGGGGCGCCGACGGCCGGCCCAAGGAAGTCAAGGCGGTGATGCCCGAGAGCACCTTCGCCCGCATCTACCAGGAGATGATCAACTTCTGCAAGTGGCACGGCAACTTCGACCCGCGCACCATGGGCACGGTGCCCAACGTCGGGCTGATGGCGCAGCAGGCCGAGGAGTACGGCTCGCACGACAAGACCTTTGAGATCGCCGAGGACGGCGTAGCCAACATCACCGACATCGCCACTGGCGAGGTGCTGCTGACGCAAAACGTCGAGGCCGGCGACATCTGGCGCATGTGCCAGGTCAAGGACGCCGCGGTGCGCGACTGGGTCAAGCTGGCGGTCACCCGCTGCCGCAACTCGGGCATGCCGGCGGTGTTCTGGCTCGACCCATACCGGCCGCACGAAAACGAGTTGATCAAGAAGGTCAAGACCTACCTGAACGACCACGACACCGAAGGCCTGGACATCCAGATCATGTCGCAGGTGCGCGCAATGCGCTACACGCTGGAACGCGTGGTGCGCGGGCTCGACACGATTTCGGTCACCGGCAACATCCTGCGCGACTACCTGACCGACTTGTTCCCGATCATGGAGCTGGGCACCAGCGCCAAGATGCTGTCCATCGTGCCGCTGATGGCCGGCGGCGGCATGTACGAAACCGGCGCCGGCGGCTCGGCGCCCAAGCACGTCAAGCAGCTCGCCGAGGAGAACCACCTGCGCTGGGACTCGCTGGGCGAGTTTCTGGCGCTGGCGGTGTCGCTCGAAGACCTGGGGCTGAAGACCGGCAACGCGCGCGCCACCATCCTGGCCCGGACGCTGGACGCCGCCACTGGCCGGCTGCTCGACAACAACAAGTCACCGAGCGCACGCACCGGCGAGCTGGACAACCGCGGCAGCCAGTTCTACCTGTCGCTGTACTGGGCCGACGAACTGGCCAAGCAGACCGACGATGCGGCGCTGGCCGCGCACTTCGCGCCGCTGGCGAAATCACTGGCCGAAGGCGAGCAGCAAATCATTGCCGAGATGAAGGCGGTGCAGGGCAAGCGCGTCGACCTGGGCGGCTACTACATGGCCGATGCCGAGAAGGTCAAGGCCATCATGCGGCCGAGCGCCACCTTCAACGCCGCGCTGGCGGCGGCGGCCAAGGCCTGAAGTCGCGGCGCAGGCGGCGCGGCGGCACCGACACACAGGGCATCATCGCGCCCCATGGACCTGCCCGCCACCTTCTACCAAGACCTCGGCCACAACCGCTACCAGCCCACGCGCGCCACGGTCGGCCCGTGGTCGCCCGAGCTACAGCACGGCGGCCCACCGATCGGGCTGCTGGCGCACGCGCTGCGCCGGCATCCGTGCGAGGGGCCGATGCAGATCGCGCGCCTGACGGTCGAGATCCTCGGCCCGATGCCGCTGACGCCATGCGAGATCGAGGTCGAGGTGGTGCGCCCGGGCCGGCGCATCGAGCTGCTGCGCGGCACCATGCGCAGCGCCGGCCGGGTGCTGCTGATGGCGCATGCCTGGCGGCTGGAGCCGGTTGCCGGCATCGCGCCCGAGGTGCCGGCCGACTGGGCCGCGCCGCCCTTGCCGGAGAGCGCCACGCCGTTGACTTTCGCCGGTCTGCCGCCGTTTCCGTATGGCGAGGCGATGGAGTGGCGCTTTGTCGAAGGCGCGATGAACCGCCTCGGCCCCGCCACCGTGTGGGCCCGGCCGCGCCTGCCGCTGGTCGACAGCGCGCCGATCGACGGGCTGGAGGCGCTGCTGGTGATGCTGGACTCGGCCAATGGCGTCAGCGCCGAACTCGACATCCGGCGGTGGACCTTCGTGCCGGTGGACCTGCAGCTCAACGTCACCCGCCACCCCGACGGCGAGTGGTTCGGCATGGCCGCGCGCACGGTGATCGCCGACGACGGCATCGGCCTGACCCACACCCATTTGTTCGACCGCCGCGGCGCCCTCGGTCGCAGCCAGCACACGCTTTTTGTCCGGCCACGTTAAACACGGCCCAAATACTTCCCTGGCTCTCATAGACAATCTCAATACCAAGTTGAGAATTGCGACACGCAACAGTCGCTCGCACGCTGCGCAAACCTGTTCCTCCCCCCGAATGGAGGGACGTTGGTTCGGCAAAGCCTCTTTAACATCCCGCTGTCGCCTATTACTCCTTGGACCAGACCCATGAAAATCGCGCCGATCCTTTTCACCACGTTGCTCGCCGCCGCCTTTGGCACTGCCCATGCCATCCCGTCGAATGTGGCCCCATCGGGAACGGCCACCCAGTCGAGTGACTTCCCCGGTTTTAATGACCAGGCCGCCAATGCGATCGATGGCAACACCAACGGCGTGTGGGACTTCAGCGTAGTACAGCAGACGATTACCCACACCAATCAGGATTCCGGCCTGTCGGTCGGCAATGGCTATAGCTGGTGGCAGGTCGCGCTGCCGCAGGCGTATTCGATCGACACGGTCACGATCTGGAACCGCACCGATCAGCCGGACATCATCATTCCGCGCCTGAACAATTTCACGGTGTCTGTCCTCAATGGCAGTACCGTGGTGGCCACAACCGTGTTCAACGATCCAGCCGGTTTCAATCCGACCACCAGCTTCAATTTCAATGGGGCGGTTGGTGACATCGTTCGAATTCAGCAAAACCGCCAGGAATATCTGCATATGGCCGAGGTGCAAGTCCTTGCCACGCCGGTTCCCGAGCCGGCATCGGTGGCGCTGATGCTGGCCGGCGGCGCACTCGTTGGCTTCACCGCACGGCGCCGCCAAACGGCACGCTGAGCGAAGCAGCAGGCGCCCGCCCGGCGCCGGGTGACCATGCCGCGGGCAGCGTTGGCTGCGCCGCGGCTTTGGCCGTTCGAGACACATGCCGCAAACCCGTGGTCTGGTTCGGACTTACGCCACCCACGAGGTCATGAAGGCAGCCTATCTCACCGGGCACGGCGGCAACGAGGTGGTTGCGGTCGGTGAACGCCCGCGGCCGCAGCGCCAAGGCAACGACGTGCTGGTGCGCGTGCATGCGGCGACGGTCAACCGTGTTGACCTTTACATGCGCGACAGCGGCGCCGGCATCACCCACACGCTGCCGTTGACCATGGGGCTGGACGGCGCCGGCGTGGTCGAGGAGATCGGCGCCGACGAGCGCCGGTTGCAGATCGGGCAGCGCGTGGTTTTGCACCCCGGCATTGCCTGCGGGCGATGTGAGTTCTGCCTGCGCGGCGATGACGCGCTGTGCACCTCGATGCGGCTGCTCGGTGAACACCGCGACGGCAGCTTCGCCGAATACGTCAGCCTGCCGGCGCGCAACGTGTTTGCCATGCCCGCGGGACTCAGCTTCGGCGAGGCCGCGGCGCTGGGCGTCAACCACCTCACCGCCTGGCGCATGCTGCATGGCAAGGCGCGGTTACAGCCCTGGGAGAGCGTGCTCATATTTGGCGTTGGTGGCGGGGTCTCGCTGGCCGCGCTGCAGCTTGCCAGGCTGGCCGGCGCACGCACTCTGGTGACCTCGCGCGACCCGGCCAAGCTGGAACGCGCACGCGCGCTGGGCGCCGATGTGGCGCTGGACGGCCGCGGCGACATCGTCGGCCAGGTCATGGCGGCCACCGGCGGCCGCGGCGTCGACGTGGTGATCGAAAACGTCGGCGAGGCGGTGTGGAACGCGGCGCTGAAGTCGCTGGTACGTGGCGGTCGCCTGGTGACCTGCGGCGCAACCACCGGCGACCAGCCAGCGGCCGACATCCGCCGCATCTTCATCCGGCAGTTGCACATCCTCGGCTCCACCCTGGGCAGCCTGGGCGAATTCCACGATCTGCTGGCCCTGGTCCAGCGCAGCGGGCTGAAGCCGGTGGTCGACAGCGTCCATACGCTCGACACGGTGCACGCCGCGCTTGACCGCCTGGCCAGCGGCGCGCAGTTTGGCAAGGTCGTCGTGCGCATCGCCGACAGTGCCTGACGTCGGCCATGGTCGCGCGGTGTTGCGGTCAGTGGCCGGCGGGTTTGTCGCCACCGTAACCGCTGAACTGCTTCATCATCGCCACCGTGTCTTCGGCGCCGATGCCGGCGGCGACAAAGCCGCGGTGCAGTTCGCTGACCAGCCCGGTCAACGGCAGCGGCAGGCGCTGGCCGTGCGCAAAGGCCTGCACCGCCTCCAGGTCCTTGAGCATGTTGTCGATGCGGCCGGTGGGGGTGTAGTCGCGCGCGGCCATCTTGGGGCCGAACTCGGCCAGGATCTGGCTGTCGGCGCGCCCGCCGCCAAGGGCCCGCGCCAGCCGCCGCGCATCGACGCCGCCGGCCTCGGCCAGGCGCACCGCTTCGGCCACCGCCTGGAAGCCGATCGCGCACAGCAACTGGTTCACCAGCTTGGTGGTCTGGCCGGCGCCTGCCGGGCCCATGTGGGTGTAGTTGGCGCACAAGTCGCGCATCAGCGCCCGGGCGCGTGCGACGTCGCCCGGCGTGCCGCCGGCCATCACCGTCAACGCGCCGCGCAACGCCTTGGGCGCGCCGCCGGACAACGGCGCGTCAACCCAGCCGGCGCCGCAGCGCTGGCGCAGCTCGGCTGCCAGCGCGCGCGTCGATGGTGGGTCAATCGACGACATGTCGATCAACAGCGCATTGGCGTCCAGCCCCTCGGCCACGCCCGCCGCGCCAAACACCGCGCCGCGAACAATGGCCGCCGAATTGAGGCTCAGGATCACGAATGCGGCGCCCTGGGCCGCCTGCGCCGCACTGGCCGCGGCGTGGCCGCCGATGGCCAGCAACGGCGCCAGCTTGCTGCGGTCAAGATCAAAGACCGCCACGTCGTGGCCGCACTCCAGCAACCGGCGCGCAATCGCGTGGCCCATGATGCCGACGCCGACCACCGCGACGCGGAATCTGGGCGACGGGACTGCCGGCGTGTCGTCGTTGGCGTTCATGCGTCGGGCTCCAAGGGGGTTCTGCCACCGCCGGTGGTGCCCAAGCGCAACATGGCGGCCACCTGCTGCACCAGCGCTGTCAAGGGCGGGGCGATGTCGACCTGCCAGACGTCGGCCTCGTCGGCGCCGGGGCATTCCAGCGTGCGCCACTGGCTGTCCAGCAGCGACGCGGGCATGTAGTGGCCGCGCCGCCGCGCCAGGCGCTCGGCGATCAGCGCGCGGCTGCCGTGCAGGAAGACAAAGCGCAGCCCCGGGCAGGCGGCGCGCAGGCGGTCGCGGTAGGCGCGGCGCAGCGCCGAGCAGGCGACCAGAAGGCCTTGCCGATGCCCCGCCGCCTCGGCCAGCACCGCGCCGACGCGGTCCAGCCACGGCAGGCGGTCGGCATCGTCCAGTGCCTGCCCGGCGCGCATCCTGGCCACCGCCTCTGGCGCGTGCAAATCGTCGGCGTCGACCGCGCGCCAGCCAAGTTGACCGGCCACGCCGGTGGCCAGCGCCGACTTGCCGCAGCCGCTGACGCCCATCACCACGACGGTTTGGGCCATGTCACAGCCCGGCGGTGATGCCGCCGTCGACATACAGGATGTGGCCGTTGACAAAGCTCGACGCCTCGCTGGCCAGGAAGATCACCGCGCCGGCCAGTTCATGCACCTCGCCCCAGCGGCCGGCCGGCGTGCGCCTGGACAGCCAGGCGGTGAACGACTCGTCCTGCACCAGCGCCTGCGTCAGTTCGGTCTTGAAGTAGCCCGGGCCCAGGCCGTTGACCTGGATGCCGTGGCGGCCCAGGTCGACCGCCATGCCCTTGGTCAGCATCTTCACCGCGCCCTTGGTGGCGGTGTAGGGCGCGATGTCGGGCCGCGCCAGTTCACTCTGCACGGAACAGACGTTGATGATCTTGCCGCGGCCGCGCCCAATCATGCGCTGCGCCACCGCGCGGCCGGTGAAGAACACACTGTCGACGTTGGTCGCGGTCAGCCGCCGCCAGGCGTCGAGCGGGAACTCGGCGAACGGCCCACGGTGCTGCATGCCGGCGTTGTTGACCAGGATGTCGATCGCGCCGAACCGCGCCTCGACCGCGGCGATGCCGGCGTCGACCGCGTCGGCGTCGGTCACGTCAAACGCCATCGTGTCGACCCGATACCCCTTGGCGGCAAGCTGGGCCCGCGCCGCTTCCAGCCGTACCGCGTCGCGCGCATTGAGCACCACGCGCGCGCCGGCCGACGCCAACGCGCCGGCCAGCGCAAAGCCTATGCCCTTGCTGGCGCCAGTGACCAGGGCCAGCCGACCGGTCAGATCGAACAGTGATGCAGCCAAGCCAGACCTCGCGCGGGGGCGGTTGAAAGCGTTCCGGTGGTCACCGACACGCGGCCACCGGACAGTTACCGGTAGCGTATTTGATGCTCGGATGCAGACACCTAGCGTTTTCCCCCGAATTCCGGCATTCGGTGTCGACTAAAGTTACCGGTCACACTTGTTGCACACGGCCCGCGCATGCCTTCGACCTCCAACCCCCTGCCCGACGTGCTGCTGTGCGGGCCCTACCCGGACGGGGACATGCAGGCGCTGGCGGCCGACTACACGCTGCACAAGCTGTGGCTGACCAACGACCGCGACGCCCTGCTCGGCGCCTGCGCGCCCCAGGTGCGCGCGCTGGCCACGCGCGGCGAACTCGGCGCCAACGCCGAGCTGATCGCGCGGCTGCCGCGGCTGGAAATCATTGCCTGCTATGGCGTCGGCACCGACGCCATCGACCTGGCGGCGGCGCGCGCGCGCGGGATTGCCGTCACCAACACGCCCGACGTGCTGACCGGCGACGTCGCCGACATGGCGGTCGGCCTGGCGCTGTCGGCGCTGCGCCGCATTCCGGCCGGCGACGCCCATGTGCGCAGCGGCGCCTGGTCGACCAGGAACATGGAGCTGACCACCCGGCTGCACGGCAAGCGGGTCGGCGTGGCCGGCTTTGGTCGCATCGGCGCGGCCACCGCGCGGCGATTGGCGGGATTCGACGTGCAGATCGGCTATTTCAGCCGGGCTGCCCAGCCCGACAGCCCGCACCGTTATTTTTCGTCGTTGGTCGACCTGGCCGAATGGTGCGACCTGCTGATCGTCACGCTGGCCGGCGGCGCGGCCACGCAGGGCCTGGTCAACGCCGAGGTGCTGCGTGCGCTCGGCGCGCAGGGCTGGCTGGTCAATGTCTCGCGCGGCAGCACGGTGGATGAACCGGCGCTGCTGCACGCACTGCAGCAACGTCAGATCGCCGGCGCCGGGCTGGACGTGTTCTGCAACGAGCCGCGCATCGACCCGCGCTTCATGGCGTTGGACAACGTCGTGCTGCAACCGCACCACGGCAGCGGCACGGTGGAAACGCGTCGCGCGATGGGCCAGTTGCTTCGCGACAACCTGGCCGCGCACTTTGCCGGCCGGCTGCTGCTGACCCCGGTCGGCTGAAACCGAAGAGGAGCCGCGCATGAATTCGACGGTTAGCGACGCGGCGGACGCCGGTGTGCCGATGCGGCTGCGCTGCAGCTGCCTGGTGATCCATGCGCCGGACGACTTGCGCGTGGTCGAGCAGGACGCCGGCGAGCCGGGGCCCGGGCAAGTGGTGGTGCGGGTCGGGTTTGGCGGCATTTGCGGCTCGGACCTGCACTACTTTCACGCCGGCGGCTTTGGCGCGGTGCGCATCAAGCGGCCGATGGTCCTCGGCCACGAGGTGGCGGGCACGGTGGTGGCCGTGGCGCCCGATGTCACCCGCGTACACCGCGGCGACCGCGTGGCGGTCAACCCCAGCCGGCCCTGCGCCGGCTGCAAGTTCTGCCTCGAAGGCCTGCCCAACCAGTGCCTGGAGATGCGCTTTTACGGCAGCGCGATGCGCGACCCGCATGTCGAGGGTGCGTTTCGCAACCTGCTGGTGTGCGACGCCGTGCAGTGCGAGCCGGTGGCCGCCGGCGTTGCGCTGCAGCACGCCGCGCTGGCCGAGCCGTTTTCGGTCGCGCTGCACGCGGTGCAGCGCGCCGGCCCGCTGCTGGGCAAGCGCGTGCTGGTGTCGGGCTGCGGGCCGATCGGCACGCTGGTGGTGGCGGCGGCGCGCATCCACGGCGCGGCCGAGGTCAGCGCGGTCGACCTGACCGACGAGACGCTGGCGGTGGCCCGCGCCATGGGCGCGCAGGTGACGATCAACGCCGCGCAGGACGCGCAGTGGGCGCAGCGCTACAGCGCCGACAAAGGCAGTTTCGACGTGATGGTCGAGTGCAGCGGCAGCGAACGCGCGCTGCGCGCCGGGCTGGAGGCGATGCGGCCGCGCGGCGTGGTGGTGCAGCTTGGGCTGGGCGGCGACGTCAGCGTGCCGCAAAACCTGATCGTCGCCAAGGAACTGGCGGTGCTGGGCAGCTTTCGCTTCCACGCCGAGTTCGCGCTGGCGGTGCGGCTGATCAACGACCACCGCATCGACCTGCGGCCGATGATCACCACCGCCTTCCCGCTGGAGCGTGCGCGCGAGGCGTTCGAGCTGGCCAGCGACCGCCGGCGGGCGATGAAGGTGCTGCTGGACTTTGCCGCCGAGGCGGCCTGAAGACGCCACGCGAGTTGATCGGCCAGACTCGGCGCCAAGGTGCCGACGGGCCGCCGAGCCGCCGCTCAGGTGCTGCCGCGCAGTTCGACGCGAAACGGAATCAGGATGGTTTCCGGCGCCAGGCGCTGCCCGTCGCGCGCCGCGGCAATCGCGCGCAGCAGCAACTCGCCGGCGGCACGGCCGATGCCGGCGCAATCGATGACCACGGTGCTCAGCCGTGGGTGGCAGCTCGCGCCGACCTCAAAGCCGCCAAAGCCGGCAATCGCCAGTTGCTGCGGCACCGCCACCCCGCGCCGCTGGCATTCGGCCAGCGCGCCAAACGCCGGGTGGTCGGACACGCACACCAGCGCCTGCGTGTCGGGCCAGCGCGCCAGCAACTGCACCACGCCCTGCGCGCCGTGGTCCATCGCCACCGGCGCCTCGCCGATGCTGATCTGGCGCGACGCGTCCAGCCCCAGCGCGCGCATCGCCGCCTCGAAGCCGCGGCGGCGGTCGGCGCCGCGCGCATCGGTGGCCGGAACGCCGCCCAGGAAGGCGATGCGACGGTGGCCTTGCGCATGCAACTGGCGCACCAGTTGCGCCACCGCCTCGGCGTTGGAAAAACCGACGCAGTGCTCAAGCGGCTGCGCCGGCAGGTCCCAGGTTTCGACCACTGGAATGCCGGCCGCCTGCAGCAGTTCGCGCGCCGCCAGCGTGTGCGTGCCGCCGGTGACCACCACGCCCTCGGGTCGGCGGCTGAGCATGGCGCGCAGCAGCCGCTCCTCGGTGGCGCTGTCGTAGTTGGTGTAACCCAGCAGCACCTGCAGGCCGCTGCCTTCGAGCGCGGCGGTCAGGCCATGCGCGGTGTCGGAGAAGTTGGAGTTGTTCAGCGCCGGCACCAGCGCGGCGACAAAGCCCGAGCGCTTGGACGAAAACGTGCGCGCGGTCTGGTCGACCACGTAGCCCATCTCCTGGCAGGTCTGCAGGATGCGCTGCCTGAGCGCCTCGCTGGTGCTGCGCCGGCTGCTGCCCTCGCGGCTGAGCGCGCGCGACACGGTCATCTTCGACACGCCCAGGCGGGCGGCGACGTCGGCCATGGTCACCTGCGCCGCCGGCGCCGGTGCATGGATGGCCGGGCGCCTGGGCACGCGGGCCGGGGCGTTCGCAGCGGTCTTTTTGCGTGCGGGCAAGGTCAAGGCTTGGGCCAGATCAGGGATGAATGTGGTACCGGTGACAGAGCGCAACCCCTGTCCCGCTGCAACCGCTTAACGATGGCGATGATAGTGCGGCCTATCAAGCGGCGCGCGCGCGATCGGGTATTCACTAGTTACCGGTAACTTTATCTACGGGACACTCGCCGCATGCCGTCGATCAGCGTTCTCGACCCGCGTTTTGCCGCCGTGGCCGCCGGCGCGTCGGCGCTGCAGCGGCTGTGCACCGGTGCCGCCTGGAGCGAGGGCCCGGTGTGGATGCCAGAGACGGCCGAACTGCTGTGGAGCGACATTCCGAACAACCGCATGCTGTGCTGGCACGCCGAGCGCGGCATGCGCGTGTGGCGCGACGGCGTGGAGTTCACCAACGGCCACGTGCGCGCGGCCGACGGCAGCCTGCTGCACTGCTCGCACGGCCAGCGCGCCATCGTGCGCACGCGGTTTGATTCGGCCGGCCAGCCGATCGACGACGAGGTGCTGGTCGACCGCTACCAGGGCCGGCGCCTGAACTCGCCGAACGACGTCATCGTCAAACGCGACGGCACGGTCTGGTTCACCGACCCGCCCTACGGCATCGTGTCGAACCACGAAGGCCACCGCGCCGACAGCGAACTGGGCAACTGCTACGTCTTTCGCTTTGACCCGGCGCATGGCGCGCTGCGCATCGCGAGCGACCTGGTCGAGGAACCCAACGGCCTGGCCTTTTCGCCCGACGAATCGGTGCTCTACGTCAGCGACACCTCGGCGGCGCTGCGCAGCGACGGCTCGGGCAACCACCATATCGTGGCGTTTGACGTCATCGACGGCCAGGACCTGGCCAACCCGCGCGTCTTCGCGGTGGTCGAGCCCGGCCTGGCGGACGGTTTTCGGGTCGACGTGAACGGCTTTGTCTACACCAGCAGCGCCGACAGCGTGCAGGTCTACCACCCCGACGGCAGCCGCATCGGCCGCATCGCGGTGCCCGAGAAGGTCGGCAACCTGGTCTTCGGCGGCGCGCACGGCAACGAGCTGTTCATCTGCGCGGCCACCTCGCTGTACCGCATCGTGCTCAACACCCGCGGGGCGACGGCGTGACCGCGCTGCTTCGCTTCGAGGGCATCAGCAAACGCTTTGGCGGCACGCAGGCGGTCGACGACGTCACGCTTGACGTGCAGCCCGGCCAGGTGCTGGCGCTGCTGGGCGAGAACGGCGCCGGCAAGAGCACGCTGATCAAGCTGCTGGCCGGCATCTACAAGGCCGACGCCGGCCGCATGCTGGTCGACGGCGCGCCCGAGAGCGCCTGGCGCAGCCGCGACCCGCTGCGCCAGCCGGTGGCCTTCATCCACCAGGACCTGGGCCTGGTGGAGTGGATGACGGTGGCCGAGAACGTCGCCATCGGCATGGGCTACCCGCGCCTGTTTGGCTGGAAGCACGGCCTGGTCGACTGGCGCGCGGCCGACGCGCGTGCGCGCCGGGTGCTTGACCGCGTGGGCTGCGACATCGACCCCGGGCGGCGCGTGTTCTCGCTCACCCGGGCCGAGAAGTCGCTGCTGGCCATTGGCCGCGCGCTGGAGGTCAAGGCCAAGTTGCTGGTGCTCGATGAACCCAGCGCCAGCCTGCCCGCCGCCGACGTGCAACGCCTGTTCGGCGTGCTGCGCGTGCTCAGGCAGCAGGGCGTGGGCATGATTTACGTCTCGCACCGGCTGGACGAGGTGATGCAGTTGTCCGACCGCGCCGCGGTGATGCGCGACGGCCGGCTGGTCGGCGTGCGCACCACCGCCGCCACCAGCGAGGCCGAGCTGGTCGAGCTGATCGTCGGCCAGGCGCTGGCCGCCGACCCAGCCGCCGCGCCAGCGCCCGAACGCCCCGCCAACGCCGCGCCGCTGCTGGCGCTGCACGGCGCCGTGGCCGGCAACGCCGGGCCGGTGGACCTGGCGGTGCATGCCGGCGAGATCCTCGGCCTGGTCGGCCTGCGCGGGGCCGGCCACGACGCCATCGGCCGCGCGCTGTTCGGCTGCGAGCCGCTGGTCGCCGGCACGCTGGAAGTGGCCGGGCGCCGCCGCGTGCTGCGCCACCCGGCGCAGGCCATCGCCGCCGGCATCGGCTTTACTGCCGGCGAGCGGCTGGAACAAAACCTGGCCGGCGCGATGAGCGTGCAGGAAAACCTTTTCCCCAACCCACGGCTGCACGGCGAGCGCGGCTTTGACGCCGGCCGCCGGCGCCGCGAACTGCAGCGCGCAGCCACGCTGGCCGAGCGCTTTGACATCAACCCGCGCGCGCCGCAGGCCATCGTGGCCCAGCTCTCGGGCGGCAACCAGCAAAAGGTGGTGCTGGCGCGCTGGGCGGCGCTGGCGCTGCCGGTGCAGGTGCTGGAAGAACCCACCGCGGGGGTGGACGTCGGCGCCAAACGCCAAATCTATACCTTGCTGCGCCGCCGCGCGGCCGAGGGCGCGGCGCTGGTGGTGGTGTCGACCGACTACGAAGAAGTGGCCACCGTGTGTACCCGCGTGCTGGTGTTTCGCGCCGGCCGCGTCGCCGCCGAGCTGCACGGCGCCGACATCAGCATCGCGCGGCTGCTGGCGCTGTCCGCCGGGTCGGCCGCCGACGAAAGGCAGGCCGCATGACCAGCTCGATCAAGTCCACCGCGCTGGAGCCCGATGCCAGCTTGGACGGCGCGGCCACCAGCCTGGCGCAGCGGCTGGCGCGCGCGGTGCCCAGCTACGGGCTGGTGGTGCTGACGGTGGCGCTGGCGCTGCTGTTCTCAGCCCTGCTGCCCGACACCTTTCCCACCCTGTTTAACCTGCGCGCGATCCTGTCGGACAAGTCGATCATCGCGCTGCTGGCGCTGGCCGCGATGATCCCTATGGTCACCGGCAAGATCGACCTGACCGTGGGCTACGGCATCGTGCTGTGGCACATCCTGGCCATCAGCCTGCAAACCCGCTACGGCCTGCCCTGGCCGGCGGCGGTGCTGCTGGTGCTGGCCGGCGCGGCGCTGTTTGGCATGCTCAATGGCCTGCTGGTCGAGCTGGCGCAGATCGACAGCTTCATCGCCACGCTGGGTACCGGCACCGTGCTGTACGCGGTGGCGATGTGGCACAGCGGCGGGCGCCAGGTGGTCGGCGAGTTGCCGGCCGGCTTTGTCGCGCTGGCCGGCGCCGACCTGCTGGGCCTGCCGGTGCCGGCGTTTTACGTGCTGGCGGTGGCGCTGGCGCTGTGGGCGGTGACCGAATTCATGCCGCTCGGCCGCGCGCTGTACGTGATCGGCGCCAACCCCAAGGCGGCCGAGCTCAACGGCCTGTCGGTGCGGCGCTATGTGATGGGCGCGTTTGTCGCCTCAGGCGTGCTCAGCGGCTTTGCCGGCGTGCTGCTGGCCTCGCGGCTGCAAATCGGCCAGGCCAGCGTCGGCCTGGAGTTCTTGCTGCCGGCGCTGGTGGGCGCGTTTCTGGGCAGCACCACCATCCGGCCCGGCCGCGTCAACGTCTGGGGCACGCTGGTTGGCGTGGCCATTCTGGCCATCGGCATCTCGGGCATCCAGCAGTTTGGCGGCGCGTTCTACGTCGAGCCGCTGTTCAACGGGCTGACGCTGCTGATCTCGATCGGCATCGCCGGTTATGCGCAGCAGCGCCGCAACGCCTCGATTCGCCGCCGCATTTCGCACAAGCAACTGGCGCCGGCCGAGGCAGGCACACCGACTTCGGCTTCCGCCGTCCACAAGGCCGTGCAAGGCCAACCCTGAAGGAGACCGTCATGACACCATCACTGAAGTTTGCGCCGGCCGCGCTGGCCACGGCCTGCCTCGTCGCCTTCGCCGCACCGGCCGCCGCCGACGCCTTTGTCGACGCCGCCAAGGCCAAGGTGGCCAAGCTGGCCGGCGCCAAAAGCGCCTGGGACGGCCCGACCAGCGGCCCCAAGGCCGCCGCCGGCAAGACCGTGGTGTTCGTCGCCGCCGACATGAACAACGGCGGCATCGTCGGCGTCAGCAAAGGCGCCGAGGAAGCCGGCAAGGCGATCGGCTGGACGCTGCGCGTGATCGACGGCCGCGGCAGCGTCAGCGGCCGCACCGCGGCGCTGAACCAGGCGCTGGCGCTCAAGCCCGACGGCATCGTCGTCGGCGGCTTCGACACCACCGAGCAGAAAGTGGCCTTCGGCAACGCCGCCAAGGCCGGCATCCCGCTGGTCGGCTGGAACGCCGGCCCCAAGCCCGGCCCCGACGCGGCCGCCGGGCTGTTTGCCAACGTCACCGTCACCGCCGACGACATCTCCGAAGCCGCCGCGCTGTGGGCAGTGGCCGACTCCGATGGCAAGGCCGGCGTGGTGATCTTCACCGACAGCCAGTACTCGATCGCCATCTACAAGGCCAGGGCGATGGAGGCGGTGATCAAGAAGTGCGGCGGCTGCACCGTGCTGAGCTTCGAGGACAGCCCGATCGCCGACAGCGCCACCCGCATGCCCGGGCTGACCACCTCGCTGCTGCAGCGCTTTGGTGCCAAGTGGACGCACGCGCTGGCGATCAACGACCTGTACTTTGACTTCTGGGGCAGCTCGCTGAAGGCCGCCGGCAAAAAGGGCGACGACCTGCCGCGCGCCGTGTCAGCCGGCGACGGCAGCGAGGCCGCCTACCAGCGCATCCGCGCCAAGAACTACCAAAGCGCCACCGTGCCCGGGCCGTTGAACATGCAGGGCTGGCAGGTCATCGACGAAATGAACCGCGCCTTCGCCAAGGCCGCCTGGTCAGGCTACGTGCCGCTGGCCCACGTGGTGACGCTGGTCAATGTCGGCGGCGACGGCGGCGACAAAAACCTGTTCGACCCCGGCAACGGCTACCGCGACCAGTACAAGCGCATCTGGGGCAAGTGAATCCCTGACTACGACGATGCTGGCCAAGTGCGTCGCGGCGGGCGCATCTCCGGAGGCTGAGCACGCTGCTGCATGCACTTGACCATTGGGTTGATGTGCTCGAACTGCGCAGTGCGGTCCGGGAGGTCCGCACTTGCCTTGGTCTTGCGATTGCTTTGCAGGCTGAATCAGGCTCCGTTGAGCATGCGGCCTACCGTTGCTGCGATCGGTTTCGGTCAGCCACCTGCGCCCGCCGCCCGGGCTGCGTAGTCGCCACCTCTGCGCTGCGTCGGGCTCGAGCTCTCGAATCCCCAACTCGCAGGCGCTGGCCCAGCCGCCGCGCGCGTCAGGCCGCGCGTGAATGTGCTGCGGCTTGTGGGCGGCCACTGGACAAGCCCCACCGCCGCGGGCACCACGCCTCGCCGGCGGCGCACGCCGCGGCAGGGAGGCACAGGGCAACGCGATGGTGATGTTCCGCGTTCCACGGCCGCTGGGCGGCGATGACGATGCGTTTGCGGGCATGGACACCGCGCCCGGCCGCGCATTCGATGCGTTGGCTGGCGCGGTCGCGCCGACCCAGGTGCCTGGCGCCTCGGTGCTCGGTGGGCGCATTCCCGCTGCCGCCACGCCGACGCGCCTGACCGCCGCCACCGCGCACCCCGGCGCGCCAGCGCAGCCGCTGCGCAGCGGGCCGCGGCAAAGCCGCCCGCGCACCGCCGCGTTGCCCAAGCCCCGGCTCGGCCCGCCGCCGCTGCCAACGCTGCGCCAAGGCAGCCAGGGCGAGGCGGTCGGCCGGCTGCAGCGGCTGCTCAACGAGCGGCTGGCGCCCAGCCCGGCGCTGCGTGTCGACGAACGCTTCGGCCCGATCACCGAGGCCGCCGTGCGCGCGTTGCAGTCCGCCGCCCACATCGCGGTGGACGGCGTGGTCGGCAAGGACAGTTGGCGCTGGCTGCTCGATGGGCGGGTGTTTCAGGTCCAGGCCTTGGTCGCGGCGCAGCCCGCCGCGGCCACGCAGGCGGCCGGCGCGCCCGTCTCCAGTGCCGTCGCCGGCAGCGAGGTGCTGTACTGGCCGCTGGAAAAGAAATGGACCGAGATCAGCCGCCGCGCGGTCGACCGCCTGCCTGGCGCGCTGCGCGACGAGCTGCTGGCGATGGTCAGCCCGGCGGCCATCGGCCTGACCTTGGCGGTGTGGGCCGCGTCGCACCTGACCGGTTTCGGCGAAGTCGTCGACATCGCGCTGCTGATTGCCGGCGCGGTGTTGCTGGGCAGTGCGCTCAAGCAAATCGTAAAGGACTTGTGCCACCTGCTCCGGCGCCGACAGCGAGGAAGAAATCAACACCGCCGCGGCGCTGCTGGCGCATGTGATCGCGGCGATCGGCGTCGCCACGCTGCTGGCACTGCTGAGCAAGCTGCGCGGCAAGGCCAAGGCCGGCAAGCCGGGCAGCAGC
>WBZS01000323.1_pt2 | contig 53594 bp, 59 predicted proteins | sample 5204201 | NCBI WGS metagenome assembly WBZS01 (sample SAMN12344357, study PRJNA552823) | activated sludge metagenome | biome: Activated sludge suspended growth; feature: Nitrification reactor; material: Wastewater; isolation source: activated sludge from nitrification reactor of wastewater...
GGGCTTCAGGGAACGGGCGACGGCCTGCGCAATGCCCCGTTCACGGAACAGTCGTTCCGCTCGCTTCTCGATTCGTTCGGGATCGTCGCCGAGTCCGGCCGGGCGCGGCTGAAGAACATCGCTGCGGTTATGGTCACGGCGGACCTCCCGCCCTTCGCGCGCAAGGGAAACCGCATCGACGTGCGCGTCGCCTCGCTCGGCGACGCGACCTCGCTCCAGGGCGGCACGCTGGTCATGACGCCGCTGCGCGGCGCCGATGGCGAGGTCTATGCCGTGGCGCAGGGCCAGGTGATCATTGGCGGCTTCCGTGCCTCGGGTCAGGCGGAAAGCCTCGCGGCCGGGGTGCCGACCAGCGGCCGGGTCCCGTCGGGTGCTATCGTCGAGGCCGAGGTCGCCGCGCCGCTGGCCGAAAGCCGCACCATGCTGCTGTCGTTGCGGACAGCCGATTTCTCCACAGCCGTCCGCATCGTTGACGCGATCAATGCGCTGTCGCGAAGCCGTTACGGGATGCAGGCCGCGCGCGAGATCGACGCAAGGGCCATCGAAGTGAGCGTTCCGAAGAAGGTTTCGGCGGCGCGCTTCATCGCCGAGATCGAGACCATCGAAGTGGAATCGGATACGCCGGCGCGCGTCGTGCTCGATGAGAATACCGGCACGGTGGTCATCGGGCAGAATGTGCGGATCGACCGCGTCGCGGTCACGCATGGCACGTTGACCGTCCGCGTGAGCGAGATGCCGACCGTCGTCCAGCCGGCGCCGTTCTCCGAGGGGCAGACGGCGGTGGAGCCGGCGACCGTGGTCGAGGCCAATCAGCCCGATACGCAACTGGCGATCGTCGACGGTGCCAGCCTGCAGAGCCTCGTCGAAGGGCTCAACGTTCTCGGCGTCAAGGCCGGCGATGTGATCGCCATCCTTCAGGCCATCAAGAGCGCCGGTGCGCTGCATGCGGAGATCGTTCTGGAATGACGCGGGCGCGTGTTCGGGTTCTCCTTTGCGCCTGGGCAATCGGCCTTGCCGGTGTGCCCTTGGGCGCGATGTCGGGGGAGAAGAAGGACGGCGGCGACGTCGAAACCTTCTGCAAGGCGGTGTCCGATGTCGTACGCGAGCGCGAGTTCGAGCAACGCAAGCAGGAACTGGAGGCGCTGAAGGCCGAGATCAACGGGCGCATCGAAACGCTTGAGGCGCTGAAGGCCGAGGTGACGGACTGGCAACGCAAGCGCGAGGATTTCGCGGTGAAGGCGCGTGCCTCGCTGGTCGAGATCTACACCACGATGAAACCGGATGCTGCCGCCGCCCAGCTCGGCCAACTGGACAGCGGCCTGGCCGCTGCCATCCTCATGAAGATGGAAACGCGCAAGGCCGGCCTCGTGCTGGCGGAAATGACGACCGAAAAGGCGGCACAGGTGGCCAGCATCATCGCGGCCGCGGCCAACACGGACAAACGCTCATGATGCGGTTCCCGGGCGTCCTGTTGTCCATCCTGATGCTTGCCGGCTGCCAGACACGCCCGCGCGACGCGGTCAATCCGCCGGCCTTCACCGCATCGATCGCCGACCACGATCCGGCGATGGCGTCCGTCGGCATGTATCCGCCACCGCCGGCACAGATTGCGAAGAACAGTTCGCTCTGGCGTGCGGCCCGGCGCAACCTCTATTCCGATATCCGTGCCTTCAGCGAAGGCGATATCGTCACCGTCCTCATCGACATGAAAGACGAGGCGAAGCTGCGCAACCAGACGGGCCGCTCGCGTTCGTCGTCGCGCGACCTGTCGGCCTCCGGATCCTTCGACATCAATGGCGCCTATGCCGGAACGGCAAGCGGCCAGGCGGCGCTCGGCACCGGCTCGGATTTCTCGGGCGACGGCTCCATCGCACGCTCCGAAAGCATCCGCCTGTCGGTGGCCGCGACCGTCGCGCGGAGGCTGGAGAACGGCAATCTGGTGATCAGGGGATCGCAGGAAATCCGCGTCAATTCCGAACTGCGGATGCTGACGATCGTCGGCGTGGTGCGAACGTCCGACATCAGCCCGTCCAACACGGTTCCCTATGACCGCATCGCCGACGCGCGTATCTCGTATGGCGGAAAAGGGCGGCTCAGCGAAGTGCAGCAACCGCCGCTCGGCGTGCAGCTGCTCGATGTCTACTCGCCCTTCTGAGAGCCGGGCATGAGCAAGCCATCCGCCCGCGACGACACCAGGAAGAAATCGGGGCTTGTGGCGCTGACGCTGCCGCTGGTCGCGTCGCTGGCGGCGATGGCAGGCGGGTGGCTCGGCGCGGGCCTCCTGATCCCGGCTCCCGCGCCGGCGCCGCAAGCGGTCGGGGACGCGGCGGCGCCGGAGACGGGCCACGCGGCAAAGCCGGTCGAGAGCGCTCCAGCGCATGGCGCCAAGGAAGCGTCCGGCCACGGGGGAAAAGAGCCCCTCGGCCACGGGGACGACAAGGGCGGCGAGGCCGAACCCGTGGCGACGCCGATCGGCGAGGTCGTCGATTTGCCGCCGATCGTCGTCAATCTGGCGCCGCCGAGCAAGGTGTGGGCGCGCGTGGAACTCTCCGCGGTCTTTTCAGAGGCGCCCGACGTCGAGATGCGGCGCCAGCTGCACCAGGACATCCTTGCCTTCATGGGCACGGTCACGCCGGCACAACTTGAGGGTGCGTCCGGGCTGCGCCACCTGCGCGAGGATATTGTCGAAATCGCCCGCGTGCGCAGCGAGGGCAGGGCGCGGACGGTCCTGTTCAAGACGATGATCTTCGAATGAGACGTTTCGCGGCCGCCATCTCTCTTATCCTTGCCGCTGCCGGCGGTTCAGCCGCTCAGGTGCCAGGCGGCCTTGGCGGCGACACGGCGTCTAGCCTGATCCAGACCTTCGGCGTGCTGACGGTTCTCGCGATTGCGCCCGGCCTGCTGGTGATGATGACGTCGTTCACGCGCATCGTCATCGTGCTGTCGATCCTGCGCAGCGGCCTTGGGCTGCAATCGACGCCGGCCAACCTCGTGCTGATCAGCCTGGCGCTGTTCATGACCTTCCACATCATGGCACCGACGCTCGACAAGGCGTGGACCGATGGCCTTCAGCCCCTGTCGCGCAAGGAAATCACCGAAGCCGAGGCCTTCGACCGCATCGCCGATCCGTTCCGGGGTTTCATGATGGCGCAGGTGCGCGACCGCGACCTCGATCTCTTCGTCGACCTTGCCCGCGAGCGCGGGCAGACGATCGGAACCCCCGCGAAAGTGGAACTTCGCGTGCTCGTTCCCGCGTTCATGATTTCCGAATTGCGGCGCGGATTCGAGATCGGGTTCCTCGTCGTCCTGCCGTTTCTGGTCATCGACCTGATCGTCGCGACGGTGACAATGGCGATGGGCATGATGATGCTGCCGCCGACCGTGCTGTCGTTGCCGTTCAAGATTCTGTTCTTCGTCCTGATCGACGGATGGAGCCTGCTGACGGGCAGCCTCGTGCGCTCGTTTTCCTAAACCGAAGCGAGCTTTTCTCAAAACAAAATGCAATTTCAGGTTTTATTAACCGCCCGGGTTGAATAGTGGTTAGGAAAGGTCCGCTATAGATCGGATCAACCAGCGGGTGTCTCGCACAAAGGCATGAAGCCGCCCCGCGAATCCGGCACTGACCGGGATGTCCCTCCATACCAGACAAAGCAAAGGGACAACGATGTCCAGCATTCTGACCAACTCCTCCGCCATGACCGCGCTGAAGGTCCTGCAGAACACGAACAAGGAACTGGAAAGCGTCCAGAACCGTGTCTCGACCGGCATGCGCGTCGCGCAAGCCTCCGACAACGCGGCCTACTGGTCGATCGCCACGACGATGCGCTCCGACAACAAGGCGCTGTCGACCGTTCAGGACGCGCTCGGACTCGGCGCCTCCAAGGCCGACGTTGCCTACACGGCGATGAATTCCGCCATCGAAGTGGTCGACCAGATCAAGACCAAGCTGGTTGCCGCGCGCGAACCCGGCGTCGACCGTTCCAAGGTTCAGGACGAGATCACGCAATTGCAGGCGCAGTTGACCTCGATTGCCGACGCGGCATCGTTCTCGGGCGAAAACTGGCTGTCGGTGGATTCCGGCGCGGCCGGCTATTCGGCGACGAAGTCGGTCGTGGCGTCCTTCAACCGCGACTCCGCTGGCGCCGTCTCGGTCGGCACCGTCGACATCGACACCTCCGCCATCGCGCTGTTCGATGCCGATGCCACCGGCACCGGCATCCTCGATACCGAATTCACCACGACGGGCGCCGGCGCGGTGACCGTGTCGGTCGCGAACCTCGACATCACGGCGGCGGGCATCGACAATGATGACCTCGACGACATGATCTCGGCCGTCGACGGCGCGCTGACATCGATGACCGCTGCGGCCAGCGATCTCGGCGCCGCCAAGAGCCGCATCGACATCCAGAGCAATTTTGTCTCCAACCTCATGGACGCGATCGACCGTGGCGTGGGCAAGCTCGTCGACGCCGACATGAACGAGGAATCGACGCGGCTTCAGGCCCTCCAGACCCAGCAGCAGCTCGGCGTCCAGGCGCTTTCCATCGCCAACTCGAGCGCCCAGTCGATCCTGAAACTCTTCCAGTAAGACGCTCTGGCAGCACGGAGCCGGCCGCCCCCAACGGGGCGGCCGTTTTTCGTTGATGGTCGCAATGTCCGCGCAAGCTTGGCCGCCTAGCGTCGCCTGGACGCAACGGAAACGCGACCTTGCCGGCCATCATCCAGAAACTGGCTTCCAATCTCGCCGCGCTCGGCACCAGGCGCCTGGCGCTGCTCGGCGTGGCGGCGTCGGGCGTGTTTGGCATGCTCGCGCTGGCCGCCCTCCTGCTCAATGAGCCCGCGCGCGAAGTGCTCTATGCCGGGCTCGACCGCGACGACGTCAACGCGATTGCGGCCGCGCTCGGCGAGGCGGGCATCGAGCAGTGGCCGGGCGGCGACGGCTCCTCCATCGAGATCAGCGCCGGCAACGCCGCGCGGGCGCGTGTCATCCTCGCCGAACGGGGACTGCCGGCGAGCAGCAATGCGGGCTATCGGCTTTTCGACAATCTCGGTTCGCTCGGCCTGACCTCCTTCATGCAGGAGGTCACGCGGGTGAGGGCACTTGAGGGCGAGATCGCGCGCACGCTGCAATCGATGGACGGGGTCAAGTCGGCGCGCGTGCATCTGGCGATCTCCGACCGCGGGAATTTCCGTCGCGGCGAAACCAAGCCCTCGGCGTCGGTGGTGCTGAGGCTGCGCGGAAGCAACGCGCGCACGCAGGCGCAGGCGATCCGCCACCTGGTCGCCGCCGCCGTTCCCGGCCTTTCCGTCGAGGACGTCACGGTCGTCGACCAGATGGGCGAGCTCGTCGCCGTCGGCGATTCGCCCGTGGAAAACCGGTTGAACCGCAACATCGGTGTCGAACAGATCGTCGAGCGGCATATCGAGGACAAGATCCGCGAAGCGCTGGCGCCCTATCTGGGCATGACAAATTTCCGCGCGTCGATCCGGGCATTGCTGGATACCGACGAGCACCGCATCGAGGAAACGGTGTTCGATCCCAACTCGCGCGTCGAGCGCTCGGTCCAGACGGTGCGCCTACAGGACAACTCCAAGCGCTCGACGGAATCGAACGCGGTGACGGTCGAACAAAACCTGCCGGACGCCGGGCCGGCGGGCGCGGGCGGTCCGCAATCGACGGAATCGAGCGAAAGACGCGAAGAAACAACAAGCTACGAGATCAATTCCAAGCGCATCGCAACGGTGTCAGAAGGCTACCGTGTCGGCCGGCTGTGGATTTCGGTGGTCGTCAACCGCGATCGGCTGAAGGCGCTCGTCGGCGAGGCGGCAACGCCTGCAGACCTTGACAAGCGGGTCGAGGAATTACGCCGCATGGCCGCCGCCGCCGCCGGTTTCGATGAAACCCGTGGCGACCAGATCAATGTGTCGGCGGTGGAATTCCTCGACGACGAGGCCGATGCGACGGCCGGCGACGGGCTGGCGGGCGCAGTCGCCCGGCAGGGCGGGACGCTGGTCAACGCGGCGGCGTTCATCGTCGTCGCGGCGCTGCTCGTGTTCTTCGGCGTCCGCCCGCTCGTCGGTGCCCTGACCGCGGCATCGGCCGGTGCCATCGCCGCGCCCACCAGCGTCGTGCCCGTGGGGGCCGTGGCCGGCGAGGGGAAAGCCGCCGGCCAAAGTGCCGGCGCGGAACCGGAGGAGGCCATCAAGGTCGCCCGATCGCCCAGCGAGCGTCTCGGTTCGCTGTTCGATTTCGACGAGGCGCGCGCGCTGCTGGTTCTCCGGCGCTGGGTGCAGGAGGACCTGGCGTGAACGCCGTTCGTATCGGAAACGACGGGCGGGTGCGCTGAGACATGCGACCTGAGCGCAGCCTGGTGACGATGCTCGCCGATTTTGGCGGAAGGTCGGCCGCGCCGTCGGCGCCCGTCCGGCCGGTGGCGCCTGCGCCGGCGAAGGTCGAAACGCCTGTCGCGGCGTGTGAACCCGAAGTCGAAAATGCGGTTGAGTCAATGCCGGTGCCGGACGAGGCGGAGAGCCTGCGCGCACGGGTGACCGCGCTGGAGACGGAGCTGGCGCTGGCGCGGTCCGGCTATGGCGAGGAACGAGAGCGGCTGATCGCCGCCCACCGTGCCCAGCTCGCCGAAAAGATCGAAGCAGACGTGGCCGTCGCCGGCGACCGGCTGATCCGCGTCGTCGGTGACACGGTTGCCGCTGTGCTCGAACCGATCCTGACCGCGACGATGGCGCGACGCAGTGTCGACGCGCTGTGCGAGCGGTTGCGCTCGATCGCCAAGCCCGGTTCCGGCACGAAACTGCGCCTGACCGGGAGCCGCGCGCTGTTCGACACGCTCGCCGCGCGCCTGTCGGCACGCGACTGGGTTTTCGACTTTACCGAAGGCAATGATGTCGATCTCAGCATCGAGATCGACTCGACGATCATCGAGACGCGGCTCGGCGAGTGGGCCGCCCTGATCGCGGGCGATGTCCGATGAGCGCTCACGACGACAACCGGCCAATGGAATTCATCATCGTCAAGCGCGATTCCTCGCATGAGGAAGGTCACCACGGCGGCGCCTGGAAGATCGCGTTTGCCGATTTCATGACGGCGATGATGGCGCTGTTCCTGGTGCTCTGGCTGGTCAATGCCGCCAATGAGCAGACACGAAAAGCGGTCGCGAGCTACTTCAACCCGGTCAAGCTGGTCGACCGCAGCCGCGGCGAGAAGGGCATGGACGATGCCGGAGGACCGGCAGGCACGGCCGAGGAAGCGGCCAAGTCCGAGCCGGACGCCTCCAAAGTATCCCTCGACATTCCGCCGCTGGACGAAAGCACCGACGAGCAATTGTTCGCCGATCCGCAAGGCGTGCTGGACCATCTCGCGGCGCAGTTCCAGCAATCGCCCGAAACCGGAGCCGCCGATCCGTCGGCACCGGCGGACGGGCATACCGATCCGTTCGCCCCCCAGTACTGGGAGCGCCAGAAGGCGGAAGAGCCGCAGCCGCAAGAGGAGGCTAGGGCCAATGTCGCCGGCGAGCCTGACCCCGGGCGGTTCGGCGGAAAGGAAGAGGCGGAACCCCCGGCGGAAAATCCGCTGAAGCAGGCGGCCGAGCAGCTCGGCGCCGACATCAAGGCCGCGCTCGGCGAAGCGCTCGGCGCGAATGCGCCGGTCATTTCCGATGTCGCGGTGACCGTTGTCGACAAGGGCGTGCTGATCTCGGTCACCGACGGGATCAAGTCATCCATGTTCCGCATCGGCTCGGCGGTACCGAACAGCGAGATGGTCGTCGCGATGGGCAAGATCGGCGAGGTCCTCGCGCAACGCCAAGGCAAAGTCCGCATCAACGGCCATACCGACGGCCGACCCTATGGTGGAGGCCAATACGACAATTGGCGGCTTTCTTCGGCGCGCGCACAGGCGGCCTATCACATGCTCGTGCGCGGCGGGCTCGACGAACAGCGCATCGCGCGGGTATCCGGCTTTGCCGACCGCGAACTCAAGAACCCTGCTGATCCGAATGCCGACGTCAACCGGCGCATCGAGATCTTTCTTGAATCGGAACCATGAATTACCGCGTCATCCTCATGCTGCTTGTCAGCGCGTGGACTTCGGCCGCCGACTGTGCCGCCGCCGAAGGCGGGCCGGCACCGTTTCGCCTGATGCGCTCGCTGCAACTGGTCCAGGACCGGATTGCCGCCGGCGATCGCGACGCGATCCCCTTGCAGGATGACATGATGCCGCTCATCGAGGAGGCCTTCCGTGCCGCCGGCAGCGCGATCGCGCAGGATCCGCGCGATCTCGATGCGCTGATGATGTACGCGCTGTCGGGTGGCGACGTTCGCCTGGTGAAGGAACTGATCCCTTTTTTGAAATCCCGCGAGCGGGAAGCCAAGCTGGCTACGGCCGTGGTGTTGCAACGCTCGGGACAGGCGGAGCTGGCGGCCCGTGTCATCGACACCATGCGGCCGCAGGATTTCAGCGAGACCGTGGGCGCCTATCTGGCCATCTTCAAGAGTGGCCTGGCCACGCCCGGCGAAGAGCCCCGCGTCGTTGCCGAACTCGACATGGCGCGCATCGCGGCGCCGGGGACGCTGGTGGAGGAAGCGGCATTGCGCCGCCAGCTATCGCTCTACGCCGGACGCGACGACTTCGGCGGGGTGATGCGGACGGCGCGGCGTTATTTCGACCGGTTTGCCGCGTCGCCCTTCGCCGGTCCGCTGGTTGACGCCTTCTCGGAAGAAACCGTCAGGCTTTCGCGCGATGAGGATCGTGACGCCGTCGAGGCTCTGGTCGACCACCTGTCGCCGCAGCGTGCCCTCGCGGTGTTCTACCGGCTGGCGCGCGCCGCGGCCGTTCAGGGGCGGAGCGGTTTCCTCGCATGGGCGAGCGAAATCTACGGCGAACGGCTCGGCGAAGACGCATCGCCGAAGGAGCAGGCGAACCTCGCCTTTTTCCGCGCGCTGGCGCGCCTTCCTGCGTTGGATCGCGACGAGGCGCTCGCCCGTTTCCGGGCCTTCGACGGGAAGGCACTCGGCGCCGACGAAAAGCGGCTGCTCTTGGCGACGCGCTCGGTTCTGGCCGCGGCAAGCGTTTCTTCTGGATCGGACAAGAACGCTTCGGAAGCGAAGGTAATTCATTCCGAAGGCAAGTCGCGCGAGGCCGATCCCGCCGAGGTTCACACACCACAAGATGATCCTGCTCAGCGCAATCAGGAACAGCGGGCGACGACGCCAACTGCCGCAAATTCCCCGGCGGCGTCGGAACCCGAGACGACGGCCACGCCGGACGGCAAGCCGACGGGGGCGGGGGGTACCGGGGACGAGTTCGCGACGTTTGTCGGCGACATGCGTGCCCGCCTCGATGCGCTCGACAAGCAGGGAGGAGCCCAGTGAGATGGTGATGATGGCGGCAGTAGCGGATGGTGTTCGGCCGGTTGGCGCCGAGCGAAAGGCACCGGGGCGACGGGACGAAACACCGGCCGCCGTGTTCGGGGAAGCGCTCGCGGCGCTTTCTGGCACGAACGCCGATCCGGAAACGGGCGCGGCGGCGCAAGCTAACGATCAACCGCCGTCAGCGCAGGCCGCCGGTTCCGCGCGGATGCGGTCCCGCACGCCGGACTTGCCGGAACGGGACGACGGCGACGAGATTGCTTCCGACCCGTCCGCGCAAAGTGAGGCAGTCCGGGTGATGGCCTTGCTGGCGCAATCAGTGATGCCGCAGAAGTTGGCCCCGCGCGCTCTCGGTGCGACGGGAACGGACGTTGGCCCGAATGAGGAGAGCAGCACTGCCGGCAGATGTGGCACCGTCCCTGCGCCAACGGTTGTATCGGACCTCGTCGTTGCCGATACCGCGATGAACATGACCGATGGCGCCATGCCGGATTCTCCGCCGGCTCCCGTGGCAAAAGGGCAGGAGGCGTCCGGGACGGCTCCCGCACTCCCGACCGTAACCGCGCGCCAGGCGATCGCCGCGGACATTCCCGATCCCAACCAAACGGCCGCCGTCGAGACGGTCGAGACCGGGAAGGCGCTTTCCGACGCGAAACCGTCCCGCGACGGTACGTTATCGGTCGCGCCAGTCGCGACGAAGGATCCGCAACCGCCGAGCGGTAGCAGCAGCGATATCGAACCTCTTCGGGCGCAGGCCAGCGCTCATCGAACCGACGTGGCGTCTGTCGGCCAGCCGCATGCGGCACCGGTTCCGCCGGGGCCGAGCCCGGCATCCGCGTCGCTGGCAGCGCAATGGGGGCAGGCAGTCGAGTGGACCACGCCCGCGAACTTGCGAGTCCTGCCGGTCGTGACTGCCGGCGGCGCCTTCGGCGCGAACGAGGCGGTCAAGGTGGTGCGCCTGCAATTGCAGCCCGCCGGGCTTGGCAAGGTCCACGCGACCATCCGCTCGGTCGGGTCGACGCTGACGGTGGAGATCGTGGCCGAGGACGAAAACGCCTTCCGGCAATTGTCGGGCGACGCCGCGGCCTTGCCCGCGATGCTGTCCACGGCCGCCTCTCCGGTCAGCGATGTGTCGATCCGATGGCAGGGAGACCCGCAGGATCCGTCCCGCCAGCGCGCCTTCGACAACGCTCCGGGCGAACGCCGGCCCGGGCCGGGGCATGAACGCAACGACGACAGGAGACCTGGCGATGACAATGCGAACCGTCGGCCTGGCCGCAATCCTGGCCGCGATGCTTCCGGCTTCTATGTCTGAGGCCGCCGGCAAGGCTTCCTCCGGGCCGAGCTCGGGCCTGTGCGAAAAGGAAATCGAGGGTGCCGCGAAGCGGAACGGCATCCCCGTCGCCATTCTCTACTCAGTCGGGCTGACGGAGACCGGCAATCGCGGCAGTCTCTATCCGTGGGCGCTCAACATCGAGGGGCGCGCCGTCTTTCCCGCAAGCAAGGCCGCCGCTCTTGTGGTCTTCCGCGAAGCGCAGGCGGAAGGCAAGTCGCTGATCGACGTCGGCTGCATGCAGATCAACCACCATTTCCACAGCGCGCGCTTCACGTCGGTCGAAGAGATGTTCGATCCGCCGCGCAACATCGACTACGCCGCGCGGTTCCTTCGTCAGCTCTTTACGACGCACGGGTCCTGGTCGATGGCGGTTGCCCGCTACCACGCCGGCCCGAACAACAATCCGGCGCAGAAACGCTACATCTGCCGCGTCATCGCCAACATGGTAGCCGTCGACTACGGCAGGTGGACCGACAATGCCCGCGCATTCTGTGGGCCGGAAGCCGGGGTACCGGCGAAAACGCCGCGCCTGGCGCAAGGCGGGAGTTGAGAGCAGTGCGCAACGCGATTTTCGGCCTGGCGATCTGGTTGGCCTTCGTTGGAGCGGCGGGCACCCGCTATGCCTTTGACCAGACCCGGACGGCGGCGATCCCGCAGGTTCTCCAGACCCTGTTTTCGCAGGTGCAGGCGACGGAACTCGTCTCGATTCCACGCCGAAAGGGCAATGCCATCGCGGGCTATGACATGGTCAAGGCGCGCTTCACCGTGAATGCCTCGATCCGCGACCCCGATGCCACCGCGATCAAGCCAATGATCATCGATGCCATCCACGCTTTTTTCTACGAAAGCGACAGCGATCGGGACGACGAGAAGGCACTCAACGCCTATGTCTCCGCCGCCGTGGCCGAGGCCTTCGGGCCCGACATGCTGCAGGACCTCACGGTTTCATCGCGCTTTTCCGCCATCAAACGCTGATCGCCCGGCACCCTGTCTTGCCTGCAACCACCAGGTGCAACTGAAGCGCGAGTTCACCCGTTAACTTTTGTTAACCAAACCCGTAACATTCTGTTCCAGCAGCGGTTCGCTGAATCGATACGCAATCACAGGTCGAACAGAATTCTGGGGGACATGGCATGATCGTCATCGTCGACGAGCGGGAACTCGTGTGTCAGGGCTACGCGTCGTTGTTCGCGAAGGAGGGGCACGCGGTCGAGAAACACGATCCGAATTCCTTCAATCAGTGGGTAGAGACCGCCAGGCCGGACGAACTGGAGGCGACGGACGCCTTTTTCATCGGCCAGTGCGCAGGCGATGCCGAGATCATCCGCGCCGTGAAGTCGCGAACCCGCCAGCCGGTCATCGCGCTTATCGAGACCTACAATCTCGCCGAGACGCTGCGCCTGTTCGAGGCCGGAGCCGATGACGTCGTGCGCAAGCCGGTTCACGCCCGTGAATTGCTGGCCCGCATTGCCGTCATCAGGCGACGTCAGGATGCCCTGCGTCTCGCCGTCGAGGTTGGCCGGCTCCGCGTGCGGCTCGACGGCCGCGACCCCGAGATCGACGGGCGGCCCTTTCCGCTTCCCCGCCGGGAGCGGCGCATCCTCGAATATCTCGCCAGCATCGGCGAACGCCGGGCGACAAAGACGCAGGTCTTTTCGGCCATCTATGGCGTGTTCGAACCCGACATCGACGAGAACGTGGTCGAGAGCCACATCTCGAAGCTGCGCAAGAAACTGCGCTCGACCCTCGGCTTCGATCCGATCGATTCCAAGCGGTTTCTCGGATACCGCCTGACCGCGCACCCTGAGGCCGCGGTCTATGGGTGACCGGCGCTGCGAGCCTCGCGCAAGGTTGCACGCCTAACCTGACCGGCAACGGCAAGGAAAGGACCAGCCATGAGCTTGTACGGCATGATGCGGACGGGGGTTTCCGGAATGCAGGCGCAGTCGACACGGCTGTCCGCCGTTTCCGACAACATCGCCAATTCCGGCACCACCGGCTACAAGCGGTCGCGCGTCGAATTTGCCACGCTGCTTGTCCCTTCCACCTCGACCTTTTACGGCTCGGGCGCGGTCGTCTCCGACATTCGCCATGTCGTGACCGAGCAGGGCGTGCTGAATTTCTCCAGCCAGCAGACGGACCTTGCGATCGACGGCGAAGGCTTTTTCGTCGTACGCGATGCCGCCGGTACGCCGTTCCTCACCCGCGCCGGTTCGTTCGTCCTCGACGGGGAAGGGCGGCTGGTCAACGCCGCCGGCTTCTATCTGACGGGCTACAGCTACAATGCCGGCGATCCCGCGCCGGTGGCGAACGGTTTCGACGGGCTGGAGGTCGTCACGATCGATTCGACCGACCTGATGGCCAGTGCGACGACCTCGGGAAAACTGACGGCCAACCTCAACTATGCCGCTGACATCGCGTCCGGCGACCTTCCGTCGGCCAATCTCGCGACCTCCGAATACACCCATAAAAGTTCGATGGTCGTCTACGACAATGCCGGGGATTCCCACATCGTCGACCTCTATTTCACCAAGACGGCGGACAACACCTGGGAGGTCGCCGCATACGACAAGGCGGACGCATCCGCGACAGGGTTTCCCTATTCCAGCGGTCCGCTCGCCACGACGACTCTGACGTTCGATCCGACGACCGGCAAGCTCGATTCCTCGAGCGCGACCTCCATCGACTTCACTGTCCTCAACGGCCAGCCGGCCAGCATCGACCTTGCGGATTCGAGCGAACTGGCAACCGACTTCCAGGTGCTCGCCGTGGAGACCGACGGCCATTCGCCGGCGGGGGTGGAGAGCATTTCCTTCGACGCGGACGGAACATTGTCGGCGGTCTTTGCCGACGGTTCGACGCGGCCGCTCTTCCGCATCCCGCTGGCAACGGCGGTCAGCGAGAACATGCTGGCGGCGCTTCCGGGCAACGTGTTCCAGGCGAGTTCCGATTCCGGCGACATCCTGCTCGGCTTTCCGACCGAGGCCGGCTTCGGCGACCTCGTCTCGGGTGCGCTGGAATCCTCGACCGTCGATATCGCCGAGGAACTGACCGACATGATTCAGGCGGAGCGGGCCTTTTCGGCCAATTCCAAGGTCTTCCAGTCCGGTTCCGAGATGATGGAAATCCTCGTCAACCTGAAACGCTAGCGTGATCGGAGTGAACCGGACGACGCTGCGTGAACCTCGCTGGAAACAGGGCTGACCGATGCCGCTTGCCGCCGCGCTGAACATTGCCCAGAAGGCGCTGCTGAACTCGGCGCGCCAGACATCGGTCGTCTCGCGCAATGTCTCGGAGTCCGGCAACGCGGATTATGCCCGCCGGCGCGCCATGCTTGAAAGCACGGCTCCCGGCGCAAGTGTCGCGTCGATCCAGCGCTCGGTCGACAGCCGTCTGTTTCGCCTCAATCTCGACGCAATATCTGCCGGTTCGGCGCAGTCGGAATTGGCTTCGCGCGTCGACCAGCTCGAAACGCTGCTCGCCGGTCAGGACGGCGAAACGGCGCTGACGGCGCGGCTGCAGGATCTTCAGGATGCGCTGCAGACCGCCTCCGCCGATCCCTCCAACACCTTGCTGTTTTCGCTGGCGGTGAATTCGGCGAAGGACCTTGCGTCTTCGCTGGCCGGGGCATCGCAGACGCTTCGTACGTTCCGCGAGGACGCCGATCAGGCGATCGACGCCGATGTCGCACGGCTCAATGCGCTGCTGCAGGACTTCGGCGACGCCAATTCCGAGATCGTCACAGCGCGGGCCACGGGGGCGGACGCAAACGACGCCTATGATCGCCGTGACGCGCTCCTCAAGCAGATCGCTGAAATCACGCCGGTCACCGTGCGCATGCGGGCCAATGACGACATGGTGATGTCGACGTCCGGCGGTACGATCCTGTTCGAAACGGTGCCGCGCACGGTCACGTTCGAACCGACCGCGCCGCTCTCTGCCGGGACGTCCGGCGGGCAGGTACGGGTCGACGGTGTTCCGCTCGCCGCCGGCGCTGGCGCGCAGACCAGTGCGCGCGGATCGCTTTCGGCGCTGCTGCAACTGCGCGATACGGTCGCTCCGCAGATCCAGAACCAGCTCGACGAGATCGCGCGCGGGCTGATCTCGGCGTTTTCGGAAAGCGACCAAACGGGTTCCGGCCAGCCGAACCTTGCCGGCCTTTTCCGTTCCTCGGCCTACGGCAGCGCCGTTCTGCCAGACGGGGTGCTCGTGACCGGGCTTGCCGATACGATCGAAGTCAATCCGGCCTTCGATGCGGATGCAGGCGGCGATCCGGCATTGCTGCGCGACGCCGGCGCAAACGGGTCGGCCTATGTCTGGAATGCCAGCGCCGGCGCGGGCTACGCTGACCGGCTCATCGCGCTAGCCGAAGGTCTTAATGCGGCGTCCGCCTTCGACGCGGCGGCGGGATTGTCGACGAGTGCGAGCCTCGGCGGGTTTGCCGCGGCGGCGGAGGGATGGCTGGAAGGGTTCCGCTCGGATGCCGCCAGCGCTTCGGACGAGAAGGCAGCGCTGCGGGCGCGCCTGACCGAAAGCCTGTCAAACGCCACCGGCGTCAATGTCGACGAGGAAATGACGCTGCTCCTTCAGCTGGAGCATTCCTACGAGGCATCGGCGCGACTGATCCAGACCATCAACAACATGCTGGCAACCCTGCTGGAGGCTGTGCACTGACGTCATGGACACGACACGCATTTCCAGTCTCGCGTTTAACAGCCTTCTGCGCGGTTCGACGATCGCGGCCAAGGCCGAGCTTGCGGCGCGCAGCCAGGAGGCAACGACCGGGCGGCTCGCCGATGCCGGCCTTTCGCTGGGCGCGGGCACCGGGCGGCTCCGTTCGCTCTCGTCGCTGCACCAGCACCTGACCTCCATCGGCGACGCCAATGCACTCGCCGGCGGGCGGCTTTCGGCAACGCAGGCCGCTCTGGAGGGGCTGTCGGGATTGACGACCGACATGATGTCCCTGCTCTCGGCAGGCGACATGCTCACCGACGCCAACGCCGCCAAGCTTGCGACCGCGCGCGAAACGCTCGCCAGCGCGACCGGCTTTGCCAATACCGGCTATGGCGGCGTTTCCCTCTTCGGCGGCGTGAACACGTCCGGGCCGGCGATCTCTGATTGGGAGTCGGGCGCGGCCCAGACCGCGTTCCGCGACGCGTTCTCGTCCCGGTTCGGCTTCGATATCTCCGACACGGCGGCGGCGTCGATCAGCGCTGCCGACATGAGCGATTTTCTCGAGACCACGGTCCGGCCGATGTTCGAGGGCCCGGATTGGACGGCGAACCTGTCTGGGGCCTCCGATGAGGCGCTGCGCAGCCGGATCGCTCCGGGCGAAAGCGCCGTGACCTCGGTGACAGCCAACGAATCCTCCGTCCGCGCGCTATTCATGGCGACGGCGGTGACGTTCGAGTTCCTCAACAGCCATCTGGGCGCGGAAGGCGCGGGCGCGGTTTCGGACTTTGCTCTCTCCGCGCTGGGCGAGGCGAACAAGGGGCTTGCCGATCTTCAGGGCCGCGTCGGCGTCATGCAGCAACGCATTACCCGGGCGAGCGAGGCGGGCGAGGCTCGTCTTGTCCTGCTCAACGGCATGATCGACGCGATTGAGGGCGTCGATCCTTATGAGGCGGCGAGCCGGGTCAGCGAACTGACCACCTGGCTCGAAACCTCCTACACGCTGACGGCGCGGCTGCAGCAACTGAGCCTGATCCGCTACCTCGGCTAGTCGAAGCGCAAGGGAAAAGCACAAGTGGGTTTGTCATTTTACGCGGAAATGCAAAGCGAGTCACAGTCGGATGCGCGCAAGCGCGAGGCCGATCTGATCCAGCGATCCATCGACATGCTCGAAAGGGCTTGTGCCAGCGGGATTCGGTCCTTCGCGATGGTCGAGGCGGTTCATTTCACGTCGCGGCTATGGACCGCGCTGCTGACTGATCTCGCCGAACGCGACAACGGCCTGCCCGCCGAGCTCAAGGCCTCGCTGATCTCCATCGGCATCTGGGTGCTCCGCCAGGCCGAAGCCATTCGCAGCGGCGAATCCGAGAACGTCAACGGCATCATCGGCATCCAGGCCATCGTCAGGGACGGACTGAAATGAGCGCGAAATCCTTCCGCATCTCGCTCAAGCCGTCGGAGCGAATTTATGTCAACGGCGCCGTCATCCGCGTCGACCGCCGCGTGTCGCTGGAATTCCTCAACGACGTACAGTTCCTGCTGGAGAACCACGTGATGCAGGCGGAGCAGGCGGATACGCCGCTGCGCCAGCTCTATTTCATCGTCCAGATCATGGTGATGTCGCCAAACGACAGCGCGGCAGCGCGGGCGCTGTTCCGCGAACGGCTGAAAGAGGTGCTGGCGGGCGATCTCGACGGACGGACGCTCGCCGAGTTGAAGACCGTCGACCAATGGGTTTCGGAGGGCAAGGTGTTCCCGGCGTTGCGGGTCATCCGCAATCTTTTCGCGCAGGAGGTGACGCTCCAGCCTCCGCCGCTGGCCGCGGCCGGGTAAACGGCAATGACAACAGTCTCCGCCGCCCAGGCGTCTGCAACCCAATCGTCCGCCTATTCGAGCGCGGCCAATGTCGACTACCAGACCTTCGTCAAGCTACTGGTGGCGGAACTCGCCAACCAGGATCCGATGGAGCCGGTCGACTCGTCGCAATACGTGTCGCAACTGGCGTCGTTCTCCAATGTCGAGCAGTCGCTGCAAATCAACAACAAGATCAGTCAGATGCTGGAATCGGCCAACCTGTCGTTGGCCGGTTCCATTGTCGGGCGGACGCTCACGACCGCCGATGGCTCCATCAGCGGGACGGTGCATTCCGTTTCGATCACCAGCGACGGGATCATTGCCATGCTTGAGAACGGGCAGAGCGTCGCAGTCAGCAATGGGATCGTCATCAGCTGATGAACGAAGCCGACGCGCTTGATATCGTGCAGAATGCGCTGTGGACGGTGCTGATCGCCTCCGCGCCGGCGGTCGGCGCGGCAATGCTGGTCGGCACGGCGATCGCGCTGTTCCAGGCGCTGACGCAGATCCAGGAAGTCACGCTTACCTTCGTGCCCAAGATCGTCGCTGTTTTTCTCGCCCTGGTGCTGTTCTCGCCGCTGATGGGTGCCCAGGTCGCGACCATGACGGCCGCGCTCTACCAGCGCATCGAAAAAGGTTTCTAGGGTCAGGAGTCGTTAATCCGACCGGCAAGCCTCGCGCAGGGCAGGGGCGCCAATGTCGATGGCGATGCAGCACCGCCAATTCGCCCATTCAATCGCATGAGCGCCGCACCTGCCCTGACCGGCGACCTCTCCAATGGCCGCGACATCGGACTGGCGCTTGGCGTCGTCCTTATCCTCACCGTGCTGTTCCTGCCGATCCCGGCCTTCCTCATCGACATGGGCCTGGCGGTGTCGGTGGCGCTGTCGGTGCTCATCCTGATGGTTTCGCTGTGGATCGCCCGGCCACTCGATTTCTCCTCGTTCCCGATGGTGTTGCTGATCGCCACGATGCTGCGGCTGTCGCTGAACATCGCCACGACGCGCATGATCCTGTCGCACGGCAACGAGGGTGCCAACGCCGCCGGCTATATCGTCGGCGGTTTCTCGCGCTTCGTCATGGCGGGCGATTTCGTCATCGGCCTCGTCGTCTTCGCCATCCTCATCACCGTCAATTTCGTCGTCATCACCAAGGGCGCAACGCGCATTGCAGAGGTCGGCGCGCGCTTCACGCTCGATTCCATTCCCGGCAAGCAGATGTCGATCGATGCCGACCTGTCGGCGGGCGTGATCGACGACGCCGAAGCACAGCGTCGCCGGCACGAACTGGAGGAGGAGAGCGCCTTCTTCGGTTCGATGGACGGCGCTTCGAAATTCGTGCGCGGCGATGCGGTGGCCGGGTTGATCATCACGGCGATCAACATCTTCGGCGGCATCGCCATCGGCTATTTCCGCCACAACATGGCGCTGGCCGATTCCACCGATGTGTTCGTCAAGCTCGCCGTCGGCGATGGGCTGGTGTCCCAGATTCCGGCGTTGGTCGTGTCGCTTGCCGCCGGTCTGCTCGTCTCCAAGGGCGGCACGAAGGGCGCGGCGGAAAAGGCGGTCTTTTCGCAGCTCAGCGCCTATCCGCGCGCCCTGTTCGTGGCATCGTCGCTTCTGGTCGTGCTCGGGGCCATGCCCGGCCTGCCGATGCTGCCGTTCTTTTCGCTCGCAGCCGCGCTCTCCAGCGTCGCCTATGTGCTTCCGCGCCGCCAGCGCGCCCGGGACGAGGCGGCCCGGGTCGCCGCCGAGGAGGATCGGCTGACGCGCGAGAGCCAGGCGCACGATCCGATCAAGGCCGAACTCGACATTCCCGGCATCGAACTGGTGTTCGGCAAGCAGCTCGGCGCACGGCTCATGCCGAGCCGCGGCGAACTCGCCCACCGCATGGCGCGCATGCGGCGCAAATTCGTCGGGCGCTACGGGTTTGTCGTTCCCGAAGTCCGCATTTCCGACGACTTCGCGGTTTCCGACAAGGCCTATGTCATCAAGATCAACGGTACGCTTGCCGGCCGTTACGAACTGCGCGTCGGCGAAGTGCTGGTCTTCGGCGATGCCGCGGCACTGGGCGGCCTGCCGAAAACGGAGGTGACCGACCCGGCCTACGGCATCAAGGCCTTTTCGGTGCCGGAAGCGTTTGCCGATGACATTGCGAACCGGGGGCTGGCGGTGGCCGACAATGTCTCCGTCATCATGACGCATCTTTCGGAAGTGATCCGCAACAACCTGCCGCAGCTGTTCACCTATCGCGACATGAAGGCGCTGATCGGCCGTCTCGATCACGATTACCGAAAACTCGCCGACGAACTGTGTTCCTCGCACCTGTCGTTTCCGGTCCTGCAAGCGATCCTCAAGCAGCTGCTTGGCGAGGGCGTCTCGATCCGCAGCCTCCATCTCATTGTCGAGGCGATCGCGGAGGTCGCGCCGAGCCTGCGCAAGACCGACCAGATCGTCGAGCATGTGCGCATGCGGATCGCGCCGCAGATCTGCGCGGCGATTGCCGAGAACGGCGTGCTGCCGGTCCTGCGCCTCGGCAGCCGCTGGGACCTCGCCTTCCATGAGGCGCTGAAGCGCGACGCGAACGGCGCGGTGCGCGAGTTCGACATGGATCCCTCGGTGCTGGAGTCCTTCGGGACGGCGGTGTCGCGCGCCGTGCAGGCGCATGGCGACGGCGGGCGTTCGCTCGCGCTGGTGACCGCGCCGGAGGCGCGCGTCTATGTCCGCATGATCGTCGAACGCCTGCATCCTTCGCTGCCGGTCCTTTCCCATCTCGAAATCGCCAAGGGCATTGAGGTGCGGGTGCTGGGGTCGATCTCATGACGCCGGAGATGTCGGGCGAGCTTGTCGCGGGGGTCGCTGTCTTCGTTCGCGTCGGCGGCTTCGTCATGCTGCTTCCGGTCTTTTCCGGCGCGGCCGTCCCCGCGCAGGTCCGCCTGTTGATGGTGCTGGCGATCAGCCTGCCGCTTGTCGGCGCGCCCGAAGGCATTCATGCGGTTCCTCGCGACTGGCGCGGCCTCATGCCGGTGGTCGGCGCAGAACTGCTGACAGGCATGGCGCTCGGCATGATGGTGCGCCTGTTCTTCCTGGCAATCTCCTTCGTCGGCGACGTGGTCGGATCCTCCATCGGCCTTGCCGGCATGCCGGGCACATCGACGGAGGCGGGCCAGCCCGAGAATGTGGTCGCGGCCCTGGTGAACTGGACCGCGCTGGTCAGTTTCCTGCTTCTCGACCTGCATCACCCGTTGCTTAGGGCGATCGCCGCCTCCTTCGACACGATCCGCATCGGCGATCTCGTAGACGGGCGCGTCGTGCTCGTGCGTTCGGTCGATACGCTGACCGCGTCCTTCGTCCTGGCGGCGCGTCTGGGCAGCCCGTTTCTCGCCTATGCCATTCTCGTCAATTTCGCGGCGGGCCTTCTCAACAAACTCGTGCCGCAGATCCCGACCTATTTCGTCTCGATGCCGGTGACGCTCGCCGGCGGGCTGCTGCTGTTGTCGATCGTGTTCGGAACCATGACCTCGACCTTCGGTGGCGCAGTGGACGATTTCATCGCGAGTGGCCTCTTTTGAAGCGCTCTCCCGACGAAATTCGCCGCCTGATCCGCGCCGTCGAGCAGTTGCGCCGGCGCGACGAACTGGTGCTCGCCGCCGAACGCAAACGCGCCGCCGATGCCCTGGCCACCATCGGACGGGTCTATGAAGCGGCGGGCGAGGACATCCGGCAAGCTGCCATTCGCTCGGCGCTCTACCGCGATCACCTTGTCGCCCTGTCCGGGCGGCGAGTCGCCACCGAAGAGCGCGCGGCGGGCCTGGCACAATCGCTGGTGCTCGCCGATGGGAGGTTGCGTACCCTTGACCGGGCGCTCGGCCACGCGGAGGGGCGCGAAGTGCGGCGCCAGGGCGAGCGCGATCTGGCCGAGCGGTTGGCGCTGGCGCCGTTTCCAGTTCCGGGCAAGCCACGCGATGCACATTGAGGAGCGAAACAACCGCCGCGCCGACGCAGGCAGAAAGGACGTCTCATGGCCGTTTCGCTGCCGTCCGATATCGTCTTCGATGTCATGAAGGCCGCCGATCCGCAGGCGATACGGGAAGCGCGGCAAACCCTCGCCGCGAAAGCTGCACCGAGTTCTCCCGTGGCCTTTGAGCAAACGGTCGCCGCGGCTCAGACCTCGCGCGCTCCGGCGACCGAGGCCGCGATTTCGGCGGCGAGCGAGCGCAAAACCGCCACCGCCTTCCAGGCCGTGATTCTGCAAAACCTGTTCAAGGAGATGATGCCGGCAGGAACCACCTTCGGCGGCGGCGGGCTGGCGGGAGACATGTGGGAATCGATGTTCGTCGATACGGTCGCCCAGGTGACCGCGCAACGTGACGGCCTTGGCCTGTCCTCGCGCCTGCTTGGCGACACTGTGCAGGAGGGTGATGGCGCTGTTGCGCTCGAAGGCGCGCGCGATTTCCGCGCCGCCGTCGCCGAAAGCGCGCCGCGCGACCTGTCGTCGGCGCTGGTTGTCGGACTGCAACGTTCGCTGCTTTCGGCTGTCGGCGGCACGTCGCGGAACGGGGCCTGACCATGCCCGGCGCCGTCCCCGATCGAAATCCAGGTTCGCCCGGATCTGGCCGGCCATGCGCAGGCATCGACCTTCGCGGACTCTTCGTCCAGATCGGCGATTCCGTCGAACGCGAAACCGCCATGCTCGCCCGCGGATCGCGAAGCGGGTTCGAGGACATTGTGGCGCGCAAGCAGCGCGGGCTGATGGACCTTTCGGCGGCCATCGGTGACGGTCGTGTGCAGCTCGGCCCCGGCGAGCAGTCCGCCCTGGACGACCTGCGCCGCAAGCTTGATGCCAACGCCCAGGCCCTGCGCGCCCATGTTCAGGCGTCGCGGGAGATCGCCGTTCTGCTGCGCGAGGCTGCACGCGACGCCGATTCGGACGGGACCTATACCGCTCGCCCGGCGCTCAAGCGGTGAAAGCGGCGCTGTTCGGACTGTGGCTGTGCCTGTGCACGATGGCCGGCACCTTGATTCCGCATCCACAGGCCGACGTGGAACCGACGCCGCTGCCGCCGCGAGCAGACTATGCCGCGCTACCCTTCGCTGACAGCGACCTGATGGCGGTGACCGATATCCGCGACGGCGCCATTGCCGGGTATTTCCTCGTGCGCTTCACCGCCGTTCTCGACAACCGCGAGCAACCGCGCTTCGTCGCCATCGAGCCGCAACTGCTTGCCGACGCGGTCTATCGCTTTTTCGAAACCCATGAGATCGGCGAAATCTCGGTCGAGAACGGTTTTGCGACCGCCGCCCTGCGCCAGGGCCTGCGCGACGAGATCAACCGGCTGTCCGGCGCCTCGGTGGCCGTGAATGCCCTGATCGGGCAGGTCGATTATCTGACCTTCGCGGAAGTACGCCACAAATCGGCGGATCGCACGCTGGTGCTTACGCCTTAGGCTGCAGCCGGCGGGCGACGTGCTCCACCGCAAGCTCGTAGCCGTGCACGCCGCATCCGGCGATCACGCCGTCGGCCCGAAGCGACACGTAGGAGTGGTGCCGGAAGGTTTCGCGCTTGTGGATGTTGGAGATATGGACCTCCACCACCGGGCCCTCGAAGGCGTTGAGCGCATCGAGAATGGCAACCGAAGTGTGGGTGAAGGCACCCGGATTGATGATGATCGCAGCCGCTGCCTCGCGCGCTTCATGGATCCAGTCGATGATCTCGTATTCGCGGTTCGACTGGAGAAGACGAACCTTCAGGCCGTGGCCGGCGGCAGCTTTCGCACACTGCTTTTCGACGTCGGCAAGCGTCTCGTGACCATAGATCTCCGGCTGGCGCTTGCCGAGCAGGTTCAGGTTGGGGCCGTTGAGGATGAAGATCGTCTTGGACACGGCTGGCTCCTCGGCGGGCTGCACCGGCGGCTGATGGGGCAGGGATCACGTCCTATATTTGTGCCGTAGCGTCAAGGGCCGGCGGGCGTGGCGGGCCATTGCGATCCTATCGGGCTTGTCCGCAGCCATGCTAGACTTCCCGTCGAACATTCATGTCCGGGCCGCCGATGGCCAGGGAGCGCGATATGGAACAAAGAGCCGTTCAGCCCAACCGCAGCTCGCTCGAAGTGCGTTTCGATCACATGCGCGACGCCTATGGCGCCGAGCCCTATCCGAGCTACGAGACCCGCCTCGACCGCCTCAAGCGACTGGAGATCGCACTGGAGAAAAACCAGCAGCGGCTCATGGAAGCGATGAGCGCCGACTTCTCCTACCGCAGCGAGATGGACTGCCAGGCCCTCGACATCATGCCGACCGTCGGCCTCATCCACTACACCCGGCGCAGGCTGCGCAAATGGATGCGCACGCGCCGCGTGCCGATGCCGCTCTACCTGATGCCGGCGCGCGCCCGCATCATGCCGCAGCCGCTCGGCGTGGTCGGCGTCATCTCGCCGTGGAATTTTCCGATCTACCTGTCGCTGCCGCCGGTCGCCACCGCGATTGCGGCGGGCAACCGGGTGATGCTGAAACCGTCGGAGCTTTCGCCCGCCACGTCGCAGGCGATGAGCGACATGATCGGCAGCGCTTTCTCCGAGGACGAGATTGCCGTCGTGCTCGGCGACGCCGCTGTCGCGTCGGAGTTTTCCACCTTGCCCTTCGACCACCTGATGTTCACCGGCTCGACTGCCGTCGGCCGCAAGGTGGCGATGGCCGCGGCGAAGAACCTGACGCCGGTGACGCTCGAGCTCGGCGGCAAATCCCCCGCCGTCGTCACGCCCTCGGCCGATCTCGACCGAGCCGCGCGGCGCATCGCCTGGGGCAAGGTCGCCAATGCCGGCCAGGTGTGCGTTTCGCCCGACTATGCGCTGGTGCCGCGGCCGCTGATGGGCGCGTTCGCCGGCAAGCTGGAGCAGGTGCTGCGCGAATTCTTCCCCGACGGCACCGCCTCGAAGGGCTATTCGGCGATCATCTCGGAGCGTCACCGGGCGCGGCTTGAAGACATGGTCACCGAGGCGGGAACATCGGGCGCACAAATTATCCGTCTGCCCGACACCGAGAAGGATAAATCGGTCCGCAAGATCGCGCCCGCCATCGTGGTCAATCCCGATCAGTCGCTCACCGTCATGCGCGAGGAGGTTTTTGGTCCGATCCTGTCGATCATTCCGTACGACAAGCCCGAAGAGGCGGCGGCCTTCGTGGCCGGGCGCGACCGGCCGCTGGCGCTCTACATCTTCGCGGAAAGGCAGGACGACATCGACTTCTGGCTGCGCAATTCCCATTCCGGTGGCGTCTGCGTCAACGAGACGACGCTGCATGTGGCCGTCGACGGTCTGCCCTTCGGCGGTGTCGGCGCCTCGGGCATGGGCGCCTATCACGGTGACCGGGGTTTCGAGACGTTCAGCCACATGAAGTCGGTGTTCATCCAGCCGAAGCTGAACGGCGTCTTCATCTTCGATCCGCCGGTCGTCGGATGGAAGCGGCGCCTGGCCGATCTGGTGATGAAGATCGTCTGACCCTAGAAGCCGACGTTGTCGCCGCCCTTGAGGGCGAGCATCGCCCGTGCTTCGGCAGGCGAGGCGATCTCGTGGCCGAGCTCGGTGAGGATGGTCCTGATTTTCTTCACCTGCGAGGCATTGTCGGGCGCCAGTTCGCCGCGGCCGATGTAGAGCGAATCCTCAAGGCCGACGCGGACCGACCCTCCGAGCATCGCTGCCTGCGTCGCAAACGGCATCTGGTGGCGGCCTGCGGCCAGGACGGACCAATGGTAGTCGTCGCCGAACAGGCGGTCGGCGGTGCGTTTCATGAACATGAGGTTTTCCATGTCTGCGCCGATGCCGCCGAGAATGCCGAAGATCATCTGGACGAAGAACGGCGGCTTGAGCAGGCCGCGGTCGAGGAAATGCGCCACGTTGTAGAGATGGCCCACGTCGTAGCATTCATGCTCGAAACGGGTTCCGTGCTCTTCGCCCAGCATCTTGAGGATGCGTTCGATGTCGCGGAACGTGTTGCGGAAAATGTAGTCGTCGGTGCCGCGCAGATAGGGCTGCTCCCATTCGTGTTTCCATTTGGAATAGCGGTCGGCGAGGGGGAAGATGGCGAAGTTCATCGACCCCATGTTGAGCGAGCACATTTCGGGCTTCGCCAGCAACGGCGCCGCCAGCCTCTGTTCGACCGTCATGCCAAGGCCGCCGCCGGTGGTGATGTTGATCACCGCGTCGGTTGCCTGCTTGATGCGCGGCAGGAACTGCATGAACACCGCCGGATCCGGCGTCGGCCTGCCGTCGATCGGATCGCGGGCATGAAGATGGATGATCGACGCGCCGGCCTCGGCGGCGTCGATCGACTGGCGCGCGATTTCATCGGGCGTGATCGGAAGGGCGTCCGACATGGTCGGGGTATGGATGCCGCCGGTCACGGCGCAGGTGATGATGACTTTTCTCGGCTTCGAGGCCATGGATCACGGTCTTTCCTGAAAGAGATCGGCGGTCGGTTCCGGTCGGGGGGCTGTCAGGCGGTTGCCAGGTCGAACTGGAAGTCGACACCCCAAGTGCTCAGTTCGGTGAGGCCCCAGCGCTTCGGCCTCATCGGCGCGTGCTCGTGCCAGGGGCGCGGCTGGCAGAAGCCCAGTTCCGGAACGAAGACATCCATGTCGGTATAAAGCTCGATCAGCGTGTTTTCCGGATCGTAGTGGTAGGCGGCGAGGTTATGGCCGGCGGTGTGCCGCGACGGGCCCCATTTCGTCGGAACGCCGGCGGCGCGCAGCAGGTCGGCGGAACGCCCGTGATCGGCCGTCTCGTGAAGCTGGAACGCGATATGATGGATCTTCGACGGCGGCGCCTTGACGACGTTGACGACGTGATGTTCGTAGTTGCAGGTCAGGAAGTTGGCGAGATCGCCGATCCAGTCGGTTTCCCAGAAACCGAGGAAGTCGCGATAGAACGCAATCAGCTTGTCGGCCTCCGGCGAAATCACCGCGACGTGGCCGAGGCGGAGCGGCGAGACCGTCCCCGGCTTGTAGCCCGGCGCCGGAGCGTCGATTTTCTCGAAGAACTGGAAGGTGTTGCCGGCCGGGCCCTCGACTTCGACAAGTTCGGCGATGCCGGGCTGCGGATCGGATTTCTTCACGGCCTTAAGCCCGAAATCGCGGACCTCCTTGGCGAAGCGGTCGAGGTCCGTTCCCGGATTGAGCTGATAGCCGAGATGGAGAAAGGCCTTCTCGCTGGCGGGGGTCAGCACCAGGTCGTGGTGCTGGTAGCCCACGCTCAGATAGATGTTGCCGTCGGAGTCGCGGTCGACCTCGGTCGTGCCGAGCGCCTTGACATAGTAGTCGAGCGTCCGGGCGACATCGGCCACGGCGACGGCGATATATCCGAGTTGGAAGACCTTGGGCATGTTCTCCTCCTGTAGAATGCGTCAGCGAATGCCTCGGCCCCGAACCGGCTGTCGAGGCTGGTAAACAAGGATTCCGGATGAGGCGCAGCGGATGCCGTAGAGCCTTTTTGCACGACGTGGTCCTGCGCCGGCCTGATTTGACGAAGGGCGCGCCTAAGCCCATGCCATGACTGGCTTCGGCGGCATTCCCATGCTCCTCCCTGCATGACGAAAGGCCGTTCGGATCGTCGCCCGGATCAGCCTGCCTGCGCGATGATCGGATTGCGCAGCAGTCCGATCTTCTCGATTTCGATTTCGCAAACATCGCCGGGTTTCATGAACACCGGCGGTTTGCGCGCTGCACCCACGCCCGAGGGCGTTCCGGTCACGATCAGGTCGCCCGGTTCCAGCGTGATGGCGACGCTGATCAGCGAGACGAGCTTGCGGACATCGAAGATCAGGTCGTCGGTACTGGCGCTCTGCATGACGGCGCCGTTCAGCCGGGTCTCGATGTGAAGGCCTGCCGCGCCATCCGGCACTTCGTCCGACGTCACGAATACCGGCCCGAAGCCGCCGGTGCCGTCGAAATTCTTGCCAATGGTCCATTGCGGCGTGCGCAACTGGTAGTCGCGGATCGAGCCGTCGTTGAAGATCGAATAGCCGGCGATGTGGCTCAGGGCATCTGCTTCGGCGATCTCGCGCCCGGCCTTGCCGATCACGGCAACCAGCTCGCCTTCATAGTCGAATTTGTCGGAGACACTCGGGCAGACCAGCGGTAGGTCATGGGCGACAAGGCCGGAGTTGAAACGGGCGAACACCGTCGGGAAATCCGGCGCCTTCATCGCGCTTTCGGCGGCGTGATCGGCATAGTTCAGGCCAACGCAGAGGATTTTCCCGGCCTGCGTGAACGGCGGGCGATAGGTGATCGTTTTGAGGTCGATCGCGTCCCCCTTCTTCAGGGCTTCAGCGGCGCCGGCGAGGTTGCCGTTGCGCACGATGCTGTCCAGCGAGCCGGGGAAGTGCGGCGAGGAGGCGAGCAGGCCGCGGTAGTTTCCGCCGCCGGTCTCGATGGCAAGTCCTTCAACACCGGCGCTTTCGAAGCTGAGAAACCGCATTTCCTGCCCTTTGTTCGCGTTTTGCCACTTTTAGAACCCGGAAAAATATCAGTCAATGAAAAATATATTTTTTTTCAAAACAGATTCGGATAATCTGGGTTGTACGGAACGGAACACCGACATGCCCGAAGCGACGATCCACAAAAGCATGACGTCTCGCACCTACGAGCGCCTGCGCAACGCCATCATCAACGCGCATTTCCGGCCTGGCGAGAAGCTGCGCATCGACGCGATCCGCGAGGAGTTCGGCGCCAGTCTCGGCGCCGTCCGCGAAGCGCTGGCGGGGCTGACCTCCGAGGGGCTGGTCACCTCGGAGCCGCAACGCGGATTCACGGTTTCGCTGATCTCGCGCAAGGACCTCATCGACCTGACCGAGGCCCGCGTCGGGATCGAACTGACCTGCCTGGAATCCTCCATCGCGAACGGCGATCTGGCGTGGGAGGGCAGGGTGCTTGCCAGCGCGCACCAGTTGTCCAGGATCGGCAGCGCGATCAAGGTAACGGGCGAGACCGCCGGCCCCGAGGTGGAGCTCTGGCACCGCTATCATGAGCAGTTTCATGAGGAGATCGCTTCGGCCTGCGGCAACAACTGGTGGCTGAAATTGCGCAAGCAGCTCTACATCCAGTCGGAGCGGTATCGCCGGCTCTCCGGGCCGCTGGCCGAATACGACCGCGACGTGGATGCCGAGCACCGGGCGATCGCGGACGCGGTCCTCGCCCGCGATGTCGAAAACGCCAAGATGCTGCTCGCCGATCACCTGCGGACGACGACCGACATCCTGCTTGCCTCGCGAATGCCCTTCTCCGGAGATCCGTCGACCGCGCTTGCCGCGCACGCGACCGTTGGCTGACGCCGACATGCCTTCGTCGCGACGCCGGACCCGGCGCAAACCAGGCGGGTCAGTCCATGTCTCGGATGAACAGCGAAAAGTCCGATGTGCCCGAAAGCGAGAGCTCCGGCATCGGCATCTGGCACAGCCGCCGGGCAGTCGCCGGATCGACGCTGAGGCCGATGAACACGAGCTCCAGCGTGTTGCGGATATGATCGGGCTCCGCGTTTCCCAGGATCACCGTCTGGATCGAGCGGACGGTGGTGCCCATGACAAGGTCATGCGCCGTCTGGAGATCGGGAAACCGCGCGAGGCCCAGGTTGCGGGCAAGCTCGAGGTCGCGTGGCAGGTAGATATTGATCAGTTCGCCGCCCGCCTGGCCCTGGAGGCCGATGCGCAGGATGAACTTGCCCCAGGCCCGGTGCTCGATGGCAAGGCGCATGTAGGAGAGGCATCCCGCGGCCATGCGCTCGATCGGGTCGTCGTAGGTCAGCACCATCGCATCGATGACTTCCATGACGCCGTCCGAAAGCTCGGCGCTGACCGCATTGAGCAATTGCTGCGTCGTCCGGAAGTGGTTGTAGAAAGTGCCCCGCGAGATCCCCGCCTCATCGACAAAATCGTCGATCGACGCCGCATCGGGGCCCTTGTCGCCGAAGACCTTGAGCGCGGCGATCATGATGCGCCGGCGGGTCTGTTCGCGTCGGACGGCGCCATTGCGTACCCGGTGATCGGGCTTCGCCGGACGGCGAACCGCCGAACGGACCGGATCATGACCGGGTTCGGATTTGATTTTCGGAAGCATGGTCCACTTGGCTCTGATTCGCCGCGTGCGTGCAAACGGCAATGTCATTTTATAAAAATATATCATATTGACAAAAATGTATAAAACGACATAGTCCTCGCAGCGAAGGGCCAAGGGAAGAGAATCGGCCCACGTGAGGGAGGAAGCCTGTGGACGGTTCAGGCGGAACGACGGACGTCGTCATCATCGGCTATGGCCCGACCGGGCAGGCTCTGGCGCTGCTTCTGGCGCGCAAGGGGCATAGCGTCACCGTTGTCGAGCGTTGGCCCGATCTCTATCCGCTTCCCCGTGCCGTGCATTTCGACCACGAGACCGCCCGCATTCTGCAGGCCGCCGGCGTCATCGACGATGTGAACCGCGTCGTCGAAGGCATCACCACCTATGAGTGGCGCAATGCAAACCGCGAGCTTCTGCTCAATCTCGACTGGCGCGGCCGGGGTCTCAGCGGCTGGCCGATTTCCAACATGTTCTCGCAGCCGGAACTGGAGCGGGTGCTTGACCAGCACATCAAGGCCAACGACCGCATCCAGGTGCTTCAGGGCTGGTCCGCGACCGATATCGTCCAGGACGCCGATGGCGTCAGCGTTGTCGCCACGAGAACCAATCCGGATAGCGGGGCGGCGCGCGAAAGTGGTGAGACGCGAACGATCCGCGCGCGTTACGCGGTGGGCGCCGATGGTGCCAAATCCTTCGTGCGCGACCGTTTGGCGGTGGGCATTCACGATCTCGGCTTCGCCTTCGACTGGCTCGTCGTCGACGTCATCCCGAAGGTCGAGCGCGAGTGGAATCCCAAGACCTGGCAATTGTGCGATCCGGCGCGTCCGACGACGGTCGTGCCCGGCGGCCCCAACCGGCGCCGCTGGGAATTCATGCTCCTCCCGGGCGAAACTGCGACGGCGATGAACATGAGCGAGAAGGCCTGGAGCCTTCTCGCTCCCTGGGACATGACGCCGGAGACGGCGACGCTGGAGCGCCATGCCGTCTACACGTTTCGCGCGCTGTGGGCCGAGAGCTGGCGCGAGGGCAGAGTGCTGCTGGCGGGCGACGCCGCCCACCTGATGCCGCCGTTTGCCGGCCAGGGCATGTGCAGCGGCCTTCGCGATGCGAACGCGGTAGCCTGGCGGCTCGATCTGGTTCTGCGCGGCGAAGCTTCGGACGAACTTCTCGACAGCTATGGTCCCGAGCGGACCGGCCATGTCGGCGCGATGATCGGCTTTTCGGTCGAGCTCGGCTCGGTCATCTGCATCACCGATCCGGCAGCCGCGGCCGAGCGCGACCGGCAGATGATCGAGGCGCAGAAGGCGCCCGATTACGCCGCGCCGCCGCAGCCCGCCCCGCGTCTCGGACCCGGTCTCTACATCGAGGCCGATGAGGCGGCCGGGCACCTGAGCCCGCAGGCGATGGTCTCCTTCAGGGGACGCGAGGGGCTGTTCGACGACGTTTTCGGCAACGGCTTCGTGCTCCTCGCCAGGAGCGAGGCCGACCTGAAAGGCCTGTCGAAAGCGAATGCCGCCTTCCTCGCCTCCATCGGGGCTGCCATCGTCAGCCTGGATGCGATGGACGACCGCGAAGGCATCTATGGCGACTGGCTGAAGAGCCTCGGTTGCGCCGCCGCGCTCATTCGTCCGGACTTCTATGTCTACGGCAGCGCCGCGGACGCCGGCGCGGTGGATCCGCTGGTGGACGGGTTGCGCATCGCAATGGCGGGCAGCGCCGCCAAGGGAGCATCGGGGTCGGGCGCGCGCGGCCTGTCACAGGAAGGGCGCTGACATGACGGGTGCGCCCGCGGCCACGCTCGTCGTCAACGGTCTGTCGAAGCACTATGGCGGCGTCAAGGCGCTGTCGAATGTCAGCTTCGAACTGACCGGCGGGCAGACGCTAGGGGTCATCGGGCCGAACGGTGCCGGCAAATCGACGCTGTTGTCGCTGCTCTCGGGCGGGGCGAAACCGACGGACGGCACCGTCGAATGGTGCGGCCATCGCATCGATCAATTATCCAATCACGAGGTGGCGCGGCTCGGCATCGGTCGTGCGCGCCAGATCCCTCGCCCCTTCAAGCGCCTGACCGTGCGCCAGAACCTCGAAGTCGCCGCCAACAGCGCGATCCCGAGGCGCGCCGATCGCGCGCCGCTGGTCACCCGCATCCTCAAGGAATGCGGCCTCGCGCCGGCCGCCAATACCCTGGCCGGAAAACTCGGCCTTCTCGATCTCAAGCGGCTGGAGGTGGCCCGCGCGCTGGCGCTCGATCCAAAGCTGATCCTGCTCGACGAAGTCGCGGGCGGGTTGCTCGGTCCGGAAGTGGCGGCGGTTGCCGAGCTGATCGAAAGCATCCGCGACCGCGGCATTTCCATCATCGTCGTCGAACACGTTCAGGGCGTTATCGGCCGGTTGGCGGATCGCGCGATCGTGCTCGATTGGGGCAGCGTGATCGCGGAGGGGACGCCGCAGGACATCGCTGCCGACCCCAAGGTTATCGAGGTCTATTTCGGCGCCTCCGAAAAGCTCGAACCGAAGGTGGCGACGGCACCGGCGGAAAACGCCAAGACCGTGCTGGACGTGCGCAACGTCACGGCCAAGTACGGCGGGCTGACGGCGCTTTCCGATGTCAGCATCCGCGTCAACGAAGGCGAGGTCGTCGGCATCATCGGGGCCAACGGCGCCGGCAAGACCACGCTTTGCCGCGTCATCGCCGGCCTTGTCCCGTGCGAATCCGGCAACGTGTCGCTGCTCGGCAAGACCGTCACCGATTTGCCCGCCCATTTGCGGGCGCGGCGCGGACTGGCCATCTGCCATGAGGGCCGGCGTCTTTTCGCTGGCCTGTCTGTGGAAGAAAACCTCGATCTCGGCGCTGCGTTTTCGGGCGCGCGCAGCGACGAGGTCAAGGCGCGCAAGGCCAAGATCTTCGAAATGTTTCCGGTGCTTCGCGAGCGCGCCGCCCAGTCCGCCGGCGCCATGTCGGGCGGGCAGCAGCAGATGCTTGCCATCGGCCGGGCGCTGATGGCGGCGCCCAAGGTCCTGCTGCTGGACGAATTGTCGCTCGGCCTCGCGCCGCTGGTTATCGAGCGGATTTACGAGACGCTCGACGATATCCGCGATCTCGGCGTGTCGATCGTTCTGGTCGAGCAGAACACGCATCGCTGCCTGTCGGTGGCGGACCGCATCTACGTCCTAGAGCGCGGCCACATTTCCTATGACGGCCAGCCGATCGGCCTGCTGGCCGATGACACGCTGCGCCGCGCCTATTTCGGTGCCGATGACTAGGAGCGCGGGACACAGGAATCGCCCCGGAAAACGGGCGGGTTAGTCGAACCGGTACATGCCAACAACTGGTCTTTCAAAGGGAGGAACCACCGCATGACACTGAAATCCCGATCGCCGAGGCTGATGGTCACGACCGCTGCCGCCGGCTGCATTATCGCTTTCGCTTCATCTGCTTATGCCCAGGAAATCGTCCTCGGCACGAGCCTTCCGATGGCCGGACCGCTGGCGCAGTTCGGCGAAGTCATCCGCGACGGTTATCAATTTGCCGTCGACCAGATCAACGAGCAGGGCGGCGTCGAGTTCGGCGGCGAAAAGCACAAGCTCAAGCTGGTCGTGCTCGACAATCGCGGCGACCCCAACCAGGTGGCTGCGCAGGCGCGCAAGCTGGTCCAGAGCGAAGGCGCCTCGGTGCTGCTCGGCGCGGTGACCCCGATCTTCAACGGCCCGATGTCGGCGGCAGCCGATCAGCTCAAGGTGCCTCTGATGATGTCGCAGGTGCCGATCGACGCATGGCAGAACGCCCGCGAGGGCGGGTACGCCTATGCGTGGGACATCTATGTCCACGAGCCCGACGCGACCAAGGTCACCTGGCAGACGGCCGACATGACCGAGACCAACAAGAAGGTCGCGATCTTCGCCAACACCGACGAAGACGGCGATATCTGGGGCAAGAACTGGACCGAGCAGGCGCCTCAGTTCGGCTACGAGATCGTCTACACCGCGAAGATGCCGGTCGGCACGACGAACTTCGCCGACTACATCAACAAGGCCAAGGAAGCGAACGCCGAGATTGTGCTCGGGCAGATGATGCCGACCGACGCGATCACGATGTGGAAGCAGATGAAGGCGCTCAGCTACAAGCCGAAGATCGCAACCTGCGAGAAGTGCGGCTCGGGCGACTGGTGGCCTGGCGCGCTCGGCCCCGTGGCCGAGGGAACGCTGACGTCGGACGTCTGGGTGCGCGGCATCGGCGGCCCGGGCATCGAGGCGGTGGTCGCCGCTCTCGGCGAAAAGCACAAGGGCAAGGTGCTCTCGGCTGCAGTTTGCAGCCACACCGTCGTCAATGTGGTGGCCGACGCGATCAAGCGGGCCGGCGGCGTCGACGCCGATACCCTGAACGCGGAATTCGGCAAGACCGACGGCGATTATTCCGTCGGCCACGTCAAGTTCACGGTCAACCACGGTGCGCCGCTGACGCCGATCATGCAGCAGTGGCAGAACGGCGAAGCGGTTCTGGTCCTGCCCACCGGCGGAACGGCGGCCGCGCTCCAGGCCCCTGCGCAGGGCCTTCAGTAAGCCAGTATGGACAAGCTGATATCCCTGCTTATCGAGGGTTTCGGCACGGGGGGGCTCTACGTCGTCGTGGCGTTGGGGCTCTCCCTCGTGGCCGGGGTCATGCGTCTTTTGAACCTCGCCCACGGCGAGTTCCTGGTCGGCGCGGTCTTTCTGATCACGTCGATCATGAACACACTGCAACTCGATCCATTCCTGGCGATGCTCGCCACGCTGCCGATCGTGTTCGTCGCCGCCTATGTCATCCAGCGCAGTCTCCTCCAGCACCTGCTCAGCCACGGCGGGGAGGCGGTGCTGGTGGCAACGTTCGGCATTTCGATCGCGGCTCAGGCCCTGTTCCAGATCGTCTACGGCACCAATCCGGTCTCGATCTTCTCGATGCTGGGGCTGACCGGCGTCGAGATATTCGGGCACGTGACGCGATGGATCTCGATTGTCGCCATCGGGCTCGCGGTCGCGCTCACCTCTGGAACCCATCTCCTGCTCACGCGCACAACGTTCGGCAAGTCGCTGCGGGCGGCTGCCGAGGATTCGCTCGCGGCGCAGTCGCTGGGCGTGGATGTGCGCCATGTTTTCGCGCTGTGTTTCGGCCTTGGCGCCATGCTCACCTCCTTTGGCGCCATCGTCGTCGGCATCGGCTTTTCGGTCGAACCGTCGAGTGGCATGATCTGGCTCATGCGCGGTGTCGCGGTGGTCGTCATCGGCGGCATGGGTTCGGTCTGGGGCACGCTGGCGGCGGGCCTGATGGTCGGGCTGGCGGAAGAGGCCGGCGTCGTGCTACTCGGGCCGGAATATCGCGATATCGTCGTTTTCAGTCTTCTCGTGCTGGTACTTGTCGCCCGGCCGAACGGTTTGTTTGAGCGGTGACCGACATGATCAACCGAGGCGACGCCTTCTCCTGGGCCCTGCTGCTTCTCCTGGCGCTTTTCATCGCGGCGGGGCCGTCCTTCCTGTCGCCCTACGACCTCGTGCTCGGTTTCGGCTTCTTCGTCGCCGCCGGCCTTGCCGTATCGTGGAATTTTGTCGGCGGGTTCGCCGGCCAGTTCGCGCTCGGCCACGCGATGTTCGTCGGCATCGGTTCCTACAGTGTCGCCGTCCTGACGACCTATTTCGGCCTGCCGATCCTCCCGGCACTCGCCGTGGGCGGCCTCGTGTCGGCGGTGACGGCGGCGGTCAGCGCCGCGCTGTTCCTGCGGATGCGCGGGGCGTATTTCTCCGTCGCGACGATGGGCCTCGCTCTGGTGTGCATGGCTATCGTCATCGTTTCGCCTTCGCTCGGCGCGACCGCCGGCATCATCCTTCGTGGCGACCTGCAGATCGACGACCTCACGTTGTTCCGGGCCAGTGGCGGGCTGCTGTTGCTGATCACGGCGGCGAGCATCCCGCTCAGCCGCTCGGCCCTCGGGCTGGCGCTCATGGCGGTGCGCGATGACGAGCAGGCGGCTGCCGAATCCGGCGTGAACCCGCTGGCGGTCAAATGCATCATCATGGGGATCAGCGGCGGCGCGGCCGGCCTGTTCGGCGGGCTCGTGGCGTTACAGAAACTCACCGTCGAACCCTATTCGGCGTTCTCGATGGTGTGGACTATCCAGATGATCATGATGAGCGTCATCGGTGGGCTCGGCTCGATCATGGGACCGCTTTTCGGCGCGGCGATCATGTTCGGGCTGCAGCAGGCTCTGGACGACCTGCCGGTGTGGAACCTGCTCGTCACCGCGACAATCCTCATTCTGATCATCCGCCTCGCGCCGGGCGGCGTGGTCTCCATTGCTTCGGAGCTTTTTGCGCGGCTGCGTCCGGCCGATACGGGCGGTTCCGGGGAACCTTCAGCGTAGGTTGCGGGAAATCGCCTCCGTTCAAGCGGGGTGGCGGTTCTCCACCGCCCGACCGCTTGCCGCTAGTCCAGGTTCAGGATCTTGCTGACCGGCAGCAGGTGAATGTCCCAGCGGGCTCGCACCGCGCCCCACAGCCCGCGCTTGTCGATCATCATCACGAGGATGGCGATGGCGCCCATCATGATGAGGTACCAGGTGCCCCAGTCGGCCGCCAATTCGCGCAGCGTGAAGAAGATGATGACGCCGACAATCGGACCCTCGATCGAGCCGATGCCGCCGATCACCACGATGAAGATGACGAAGGCCGTCCATTCGTTGACGCTGAACGCCGCGTCGGGGGTGATGCGCAGCTTTTGGAGGAACACGAAAGCGCCGGTCAGCCCGGTGTAGAAGGCGGCCAGCACATAGATCATGAACTTGACCCGGCGGGTCGCCACGCCCATCGCCTCGGCGGCAGGCTCGCTGTCGCGGATGGCGGTCAGCGCAAGGCCCCATTTCGACCGGAGCAGCGCCCAGACAGCCAGGATCGAGACGAGGCCGATGACGAAGGCGAAATAATACATGATCATCTCGCGCGTTGCGGCGCTGTCGGCAAGGCCGCGCGCAATCTCGACAGGCAGCGAGATGCCCGAACCGCCGCCGAGGACGGAGACCTGCGCGGCAAGAAGCCGGAAGACTTCCGCGATCACCCAGGTGCCGATGGCGAAATAGGCGCCGTGCAGCCGGAACGCGATCCAGCCGGCGGGGACGGAGATCAGCGCCGCACCGAGTGCTGCGAGCGGAATGGCGGCGAGAACCGGGACGCCGGCAAAGATCGTGAGTGCGAAAAACAGGTAGCCGCCGAGGCCGACGAAGACCTGCTGGCCGACCGATATGAGACCGGTGTAGCCGGCAAGCAGGTTCCACATCTGCGCCAGTGCGAGGAAGCTCAGCGCTTCCATGAGGAGGCGCAGTTCCGCCCGGTTCGCCCAAGCCGGTGCAAAGGCGAGCGCGAGGATGGCGATCGCCAGGATGAGGCGGAGCACCAGAGTGACGGCGCCGCTGCGGGCGACGGCCGTTTCGCCGGGGCTCAGGGACGCGGTTGCGGTTTGGGACATCGAGCTCATGGCCGGCCTCACATCTTCGGGAAAAGGCCGCGCGGGCGCACGACAAGCAGGGCGAGAAACACCAGGTGGCCGACGAGGATCTGGTAGCCGGCATCGACCTGGGCGCCGATCGTCTGGGCGACGCCGAGGATGATGCCGCCGGCCAGGGTCCCCCACAGGCTGCCGAGCCCGCCGATGATCACCGCTTCGAAGGCGAACAGCAGGCGCGACGGGCCGGCTGCCGGGTCGAAGTTCGTCTTCGTCGCCAGGAAGATCCCGGCGACGGCGACGACGAGGGAAGCGAGGCCGGTGGCGATGGCGAAAATATGGGCGTTGCGGGCCCCCATCAACGGCACGATCTCGGGATCATCGGAAGTCGCGCGCAACAGGCGGCCGAGCGGCGTGCGATAGAAGACGAACTGCAGCGCACCGATCACGACGATCGCGGCGACGAACATCAGCAGCGGCAGTGCGCCAATCGCCACATCGTCGCTCAGGCGGAAACTCGCGGTGTCGAGCCAGCCCGCCTGGATGCGGCGCGAGTCGGCCGAGAAGATTTCGAGCAGCGCGTTCTGGATGATGATCGACATGCCGAACGTCACCAGGATCGGCGGCAGGATATCCTTGTCGAGTACGCGGTTGAGCAGGAGGCGCTGGTTGAGATAGCCGGCCGCGCCCAGGATCGCCATGACGGCGGGGATGGCCAGCAGCGGATGCATCGACCAGCCGATCATAAAGGCGAAGGCAAGATAGGCCGCCGTGACGATGAAATCGCCATGCGCGATGTTGATGAAACGCATGACGCCGAACATCAGGCTCAGCCCCGCGGCGAACAGCGCATAGAGCCCCCCGAGCAACACGCCCTGCACAATGGCATTGACCCACACCATCAGGCGGCCTCCCCTTTCTTCATTGCACCGAAATAGGCGTCCGCGATCTGGGCTCGCGTCAGCGAGGCTGGAGTGCCCGTCAGCGTCACCTGGCCTTCCATGAAGCAATAGACGCGGTCGGAAACGGCCAGCGCCTGTCCGACATCCTGCTCGACGATCAGCATTGAGGTGCCGGTTTCGCGGATGCGGGGGATGGCTTCGTAGATGTCCTTGATGATCTTCGGCGCCAGTCCGAGGCTGATTTCGTCGCACAGCAGAAGGCGGGGGTTTGACATCAGCGCCCGGCCGATCGCCACCATCTGCTGCTGGCCGCCCGATAGGGCATGTCCCGAGTTCTGCTTCTTCGACACGAGGTCGGGGAACAGCGCGTAGACGCGCTCCAGAGTCCATTCGCCCTTGCGCTTGCCGGTGGCGCCGATCAGCAGGTTTTCCTCCACCGTGAGCGAGGGAAAGAGCCTGCGGCCTTCGGGAACCAGCGCGATGCCGGCCTTGTGGATCCGGTCGGTCGTCCAGCCGGCGATGCTCTCGCCGTTGAATTCGAGTTTCGATCCGCGCGAACCGATCATGCCGGTGACGGCGCGCAGGAAGGTGGATTTGCCGGCGCCGTTGGCACCGATCAGGGCGACGGTCTCGCCCTCGTTAACGTCCACGTCGACGCTGAAGAGCGCCTGGAAGTCGCCGTAGAAGGCTTCGAGCCCCCGGGTCTCAAGCAGCTTGGTCATCGACTGAAATTCCCATGTAGATTTCCTGGACCAGCGGATCGGCCATCACCTTGGCCGGCGGGCCGTCGGCGACGATCCGGCCGAAATCGATGACGATCAGCCTCTCGACCACGGCGGTCAGGGCGTGGACGATGTGCTCGATCCAGATGATGGAGGTGCCTGCGTCGCGGATGCCCTTGATGGTTTCAACGAGGTCGAGACACTCGGCTTCCGTCAGCCCGCCGGCGATCTCGTCGAGCAACAGCAGGCGAGGGGACGAGGCAAGCGCGCGAGCCAGTTCGAGCCGCTTGCGCTCAAGCAGCGTCAGGCTGCCGGCCGGTCGGTTGGCCTTGGCCAGAAGCCCGGTTCTCTCGAGGATGTCGCGGCAGGCGGTTCTGGCGTCGCCGTGGCTGGAATTGCCGAACGACGCGGCCACGAGCAGGTTCTCGAAGACCGACATGCCGACGAACGGGTGGGGGATCTGGAAACTGCGGGCAATGCCGCGATGGCAGCGTTCGGCGGCCGGCTTGTTCGTGATGTCCTCGCCGGCGAAGGTGATCGTGCCGCTCGAGGCCGACAGCGTTCCGCCGATCAGGTTGAACAGGGTCGACTTGCCCGCGCCATTGGGCCCGATGATGCCGAGGGCAGGTCCCTCCGGCATGTCGAAGCTGATATTGTCGGTGACCTTCAGCGCACCGAAATTCTTGTTCACGCCCGAAAGCGTCAGCAGGGTGGACATGGGCGAACCTTCCCGTTGCCCCGGGGCCATCGGCCCCGGGGTGCGCGCTGTTCGGCGTCAGCCGATGGCCTTCATCTTGCCGGTCAGCGGGATTTCCGGATGGGCGCCGTTCTCGACGATATCCAGCACCGGCTTGCCGCCATCGATGCGCCACTGGCCGCCGACGAGCGGGGTCTTGGCGATGTTGGGCACCGGGCCCTTGGCGAAGTTGATGTTGCCGACGACCGAGTTGTAGTTCGTCTCCGAAATCGCCTTGGCGATGCTGTCGGCATCGGTCGGGTCCTCGGTGCGCCGGAGGCTGTCGATGATGACTTCGAACAGCGAATGCTTGAAGCCGAGCGGCATCGTCCAGGGCTTGCCGGTGGTCGCCTCGTAGTCGGCCGCCAGTTCGGCGGAGCTCTGACCAGTGAAACCGGAGGCAAACGGGTGGTGCGGCGACCACCAGACTTCGACCGAAAACCCGTCGGCGCGGTCGCCGAGGCTACCGACAGCTTGCGGGAATTCCGTTGCCTTGGCGGCGTTGACCACCTTCGGTTTGAAGCCCTGCTGGGCCGCCTGGGTCCAGAAGGTAGTGAAATCCGGCGGAATGACCACGCCGGTGACGATTTCGACGCCGGCCTGCTTGAAGGCGGAGATCTGCGCGGAGAAATCGTCCGACAGGTTCTGGTAACGACCCGGATCGACCAGCTTGTAACCGCGTTGCGCCATGACCGGCGGGAAGCCGTGCTCCGGATGCGCCCATCCGTTGCCGTCCGGATCGTTCGGCCACAGCGCGCCGACGACCTTGTTGGTGTCGACCATGTCCCACATGCCGACGAAGGAGCCGATGATGTCCTCAAGCCCCCAGAAGAAGTGGTAGGTGTACTTGAACCCCTTGGCCGGGTCGCCCTGCCGGCCGAAGAAATGCGGCTGCCACGGCGTATCGTTGGTCACGCAAGGCACGCCGTTGAGCTCGGCCTGGTCGGCGACCGGGTTGGTGGTGTCTGGCGTCGAGGTGGCGCAGATGACGGTCACCTCGTCGCCGAAGATCAGTTCCTGCGCCACGGACGACGCGCGGTTGGAGTTGGACTGGCTGTCCTTGACGATGAATTCGACCGGGTGCTTCGACCCGTTGATCATGATCCCGTCGCCGATCTTCTTGGCGAACTGCTGGAGCGTGAAGGCGTCGGGTTCGGCGAAGATCGCGAGCGGTCCGGTCTGCGGCGAGACGAAACCGATCTTGATCGGCTTGGCCTGCGCCAGCGCCGGCATCGGGAAGCGCGAGGTGGCAAAGGCCGCTCCGGCCGTGACGCCGGCGCGCTTGATCAGTTGGCGTCTGTTCATCCTAAATGTCGACATGGTTTCCTCCTTTGGGTGCCGATGGATATGGCCGGCCCGAGCCTGCGGATTTCGGACGCAATTCTCCCGTCGTCCCGGAAAGGGTTTCCCGGGGCGTCTGGCCGGTTGATGGTGTGGAATGTCGGGCCCGCTCAGGCGGGCATCAGTACGTCGTCACTTCGTTTCCTGGTCCTCCCGAACCTTCGCCGACCCGTTAGGTGGCGCCCCTTTCGGGAAATTTCATCGCGCCCTCGATCGCGCGGATGGTGTTGGTTGCGTCGGCCCACAGGTTCGGGCCGGACTGGATGGCGGCGACGCCGACCCGGTTGGTGCCGGTGATCCAGAACTGCGCCGGTTCGAAGTTCAGCGGCGGCGCGTCCGGCTCGGCGCTGCCGCGCGTCACGTAGAGTCCCCAGGCGTCGGCGCACTCGGCAACATCGAGGCCGTAGCCCAAGGGGAGGCGGATCAGCTGCATCTGCGCCTGCAGGCCGGACGTCGCTTCGCGATCCTCATGCGAGGCGGCAACCGCGCGGATGCCGCGAATGGCGAAGTCGCCGATCCGGTCGTCGATTTCCTTCAGCGCGTAGCGGCTCCATTTGCAGTGCCGACCGCGGTGGAAGATCACCAGCGTGCCGTTCTGGCCGGTCTGCTCGGCCAGCACGTAGTGTCCGTGCCCGAGCGTGTCGAATTCGAGCGGCGGGGCTTCCTGGCCGATGGACAAGCGCGATCCCATCTCGCGCCTCACGCCGTCTTGGGCTGGGCGGCCTTGGCCATGTCGGACAGATTCGCCTCGATGACCGGAACCGAACGATAGATATGCTCCGCTGTCAGGCGCGCGGCGAGTTCCTCGTCACGCGCGATGACGGCATCGAAGATCGCCTGATGCTCGGCGCGCACATTGCGCGGAATGATCCGGTCGGTGATCGCGATCTGGATGTAACGGACCGAGTGCTGGTAAAGGATCGCCCGGAATTTCAGCAGCCACTCGTTCGTGCACGCAGAAATCATCGTATCGTGGAACGCCCGGTTACGGACTTCCCACTCGGCGGCCGACTGGCGTTCGCGCCCGACCATCTCGGTCTCGATCTTGGCGAGCCGGTGATGCGCGCCGACGAACCGGCTTTCCCAGGCATCGTCGCCTTTCTGGATCGACTCGCGGACGGCCTTCACTTCCAGAAGGGCGCGCATGTCGACAATGGACTTGAAGTCCTGGATGGACACGCTTGCCGCGCGGAAGCCGCGCTGGCCTTCCGTGGTGACCAGGTTCTCCACCAGGAGGCGCGAAAGCGCTTCGCGCACCGTTGAGGAACCGACGCCGAACTTGTTCCTGTATTCCTCCACGCGCAGGCGGCTCTCCGGGCGGATTTCTCCCGACAGGATCGCCTGGCGTAGCGCGTTGTAGACGGTCTCGATGGTCGTGCGACTCGTCAATTCATCGCTGAATTCATTGACATTTTTCAAAAAAGTCACGGTCTCCCCCCGAGCTTGAATGAAGGAAGAATATACCGAGATTTTGATGAAAACAACGACAAAAAGAAAAAATATCGTTTTTTTGTTTGACAAACGATATTCGTGAATTGATGATGCAATCAGTCGAGAGCGCCTTGGGAGGGGCGGCGTCGGTGAGCGCTGAGCGTCTGCATAAGATCCGCGTCCTTGGTGATAGCCGGGTGGTTTCCTGCGAGGAAACCCGCCGCGTCACCGATGCGGTCGAGGCGTTCATGCTGAAGCCGAATTGCCGCCCGGTGAAGGTTGGATGCCGCAACGGCGGATGCGGTGTATGCCGCGTGCGGGTCCTGTCGGGGGAGTATGTGACCAGGAAGATGAGCCGGGACCACGTCAGCGCCGAGGATGAAGCCCGCGGCTACGTGCTTGCGTGCCGGCTCTACCCGAAAAGCGATCTCGAAATCGAGCCGGCTTTTGTCGATCGGAGAGAGTCCGGCAAGAGCCAGTGACAATGTTCGCCAACCAGATGCCAAAGGAGGAAATCAATGTCGCAGGAAGGATTGCTACGGCCGGGGATCGCCCAGATTCGCGTGCTCGACATGGAGGAATCGATCACCCACTACGTTGACCGGATCGGTCTCGATTTCGTCAGCAAGGGTGAGGACGGGCGCGTCTACCTGAAGGGTTACGACGAGTTTCACCGCCACTCTGTCGTGCTGCGCGAGGCGGATACCGCCGGCCTCGATTATTTCGCCTTCAAGGCGGACTCGCAGGCGAGCGTCGACAATTTCCGCAAGCGTGTCGAAGCCTACGGCCTCGCCGTGGAGGATGTGCCGGCCGGCGAGCAGCCGGGCGTCGGGCCGCGCATCGCCTTCACGATCGCGACCGGGCACCGCATCGAGCTCTTCGCCGACATGGAGCTGTCCGAGAACGGCCCCGAACACATCAATCCCTACGTCTGGAAGAGCGAGCCGCGCGGCATGCGGGCGCAGCGCCTCGACCATTGCCTGCTCTACGGCCCGGACATCGACAAGGTCGAGGAGTTCTTCACCAAGGTGCTCGACTTCCACGTCCCCGAGCGCGTCGATCTTCCCGACGGCACGCTGGCGATCTGGATGACAGTCTCCAACAAGGCCCATGACATCGCCTTCGTGAAGCACGCCGAACCCGGCAAGCTGCACCACGTGGCGTTCTTCCTGGAGAACTGGAACGACATCGGGCACGCCGCCGATATCATGGCGCGCTACGACATCAGCCGCGACGTCGGTCCGACCCGCCACGGCATCACCCGCGGCCAGACGATCTACTTCTTCGATCCGTCGGGCAACCGCAACGAGGTCTTCTCCGGCGGCTACACCGCCTACAAGGACCATCCGACCCGCGTCTGGGACGGCAACCATGTCGGTCGCGGCATCTTCTACTACGAGCGTCAGCTCAATGATGCCTTCCTGTCCGTGGTGACCTGATCATGGCGGCAACGCGAACCGCGCATGTGCTTCTCGCGGAGGCGGCGCTCAAGGGCGTCGCCGCCGCGGTGGCCAAGGCTGGCGAACTCGGTGCCGCCGTCAATGCCTGCGTCGTCGACGCCGGCGGCAACCAGATCGCTTTCCTGCGCGGGGACGGGGCGTTCCTGCCATCGGGCAGAATTGCCCATGACAAGGCCTGGACGGCCGCCGGGTTCAAGTTGGCGACGGGAAAGCTCTACGAGGCGCTGGCCGGCGAACCGCCGGTCCTCGCCGGTATTACCGCCCAGCCGGGCGTTGCGCTGTTTCAGGGCGGGCTTCCCATTGTTCTCGATGGCGCTGTTCTGGGCGGCATCGGTGTCTCGGGGGCGTCGGCGGCCCACGACGAAATCTGCGCGCGGGCCGGGATCGAGGCCATGGGCCTGTCTGACATTTGAGGATGAACATGGAAACTGCCCTGAAGCCGGCGGCGACGGCGTCACTTTCGCCCACGCGCGATGCCTTGCACTTCATCAATGGCGAATTCACCGCCGGGACGTCGGGGAGGGTTTTCGACAACATCTCGCCCGCCACCGGCGAGCGGATCGGCGTCGTACACGAAGGCAAGGAAGCCGAGATCGACGCGGCGGTCCGCGCCGCGCGCGCCGCGTTGGAGGGACCGTGGGGCTATCTCGGCCTCGCCGAGCGCTCCGAAATGCTCTACGCGGTCGCCGACGAGATCAACCGCCGTTTCGATGATTTCCTCGAGGCCGAGACCCTCGATACCGGCAAGCCGGCGAGCCTCGCCCGCCATGTCGACATTCCCAGAGGCGCGGCCAATTTCAAGGTCTTTGCCGATCTGGTGAAGAACGTTCCGACGGAGAGCTTCATGCTCGACACGCCGGACGGCAAGGGCGCGCTGAACTACGGCGTGCGCAAGCCGAAGGGTGTCATCGCCGTCATCAGCCCGTGGAACCTGCCGCTGCTTCTGATGACGTGGAAGGTCGGCCCGGCGCTCGCCTCCGGCAATGCGGTCGTGGTCAAGCCGTCCGAGGAGACGCCGCTGACCGCCACGTTGCTCGGCGAGGTGATGAACACGGTTGGCGTGCCGAAGGGCGTCTACAACGTCGTCCACGGGTTCGGCCCGGACAGCGCCGGCGCCTATCTGACCACCCATCCCGACGTCGACGGCATCACGTTCACCGGCGAGACGCGCACCGGCGAAATCATCATGAAATCGGCGGCGGTCGGCCTGCGCCACGTCTCGATGGAATGTGGCGGCAAGAACGCCGCGATCGTCTTTGCCGACTGCGACATGGACAAGGCGATCGAAGGGACCATGCGCTCGGTCTTCGCCAATTGCGGCCAGGTCTGCCTCGGCACCGAGCGCGTCTATGTCGAACGGCCGATCTTCGAGGAATTTCTCAAGCGCCTGAAGGCCGGCGCGGAAGGCCAGATCCTCGGCCGCTCGGCCGACGCCTGCACGACGATGGGACCGCTGATCTCGCAGGAGCATCGCGAGAAGGTGCTGTCCTACTACGAGATCGCCAAGGCCGAAGGCGCGACGGTGGTGACCGGCGGCGGCATTCCCGACATGCCCGCCGATCTTGCCGGCGGCGCCTGGGTACAGCCGACCATCTTCACCGGCCTGCCCGAGACAGCGCGGGCTGTGAAGGAGGAGATTTTCGGCCCGGTCTGCCACGTGTCGCCCTTCGACACGGAAGCGGAAGTCATCGCCAAGGCCAATGACACGAAATACGGCCTCGCGACCGCCATCTGGACAGAAGACCTTTCGCGCGCCCACCGCGTCGCCCGGCAGATCGATGTCGGGCTTGCCTGGGTGAACTCGTGGTTCCTGCGCGATCTGCGCACGGCCTTCGGCGGTTCGAAGCAATCGGGCATCGGTCGCGAGGGCGGCGTCCACGGCCTGGAGTTCTACTCCGAACTCTCCAATGTCTGCATCAAACTCTAGGACGCATCGATGACTGCTGCCGAAAAGATCACGGAGGCCGCCGACCGGATTTGGCGGGCCTGGGAAACGGGCGATCCGGTCGATCCGGTCCGCGACCTGCTCGACGAGGGCGACGTCGCGGGCGCCTACAAGGTCCAGGAAATCAACACCAAGCGCTGGCTCGGCGGCGAGGAGCGTATCCTCTCAGGCCGCAAGATAGGCCTGACCTCGAAGGCTGTGCAGAAACAGCTCGGCGTCGACCAGCCGGACTACGGGATGCTGTTTGCCGACATGGAAGTCATGGACGGCGAGGATGTCGCCTGGTCGCGCCTGCACCAGCCGAAGGTCGAGGCCGAGATCGCCTATGTGATCGCCGCGCCGCTTACCGGCCAGCATATCACGATGGTCGATCTGATGGCCTCGATCGGTTACGTCGTGCCGGCCATCGAGATTGTCGGTTCGCGCATCAAGAACTGGAACATCCGTATCACCGATACCATTGCCGACAATGCCTCGTCCGGCCTCTACACGCTCGGCCAGACGCCGAAGCGCCTCGGCGATTTCGACCAGCGCATGTGCGGCATGGTGATGACGCGCAACAACGAGCCGGTTTCCGTCGGCGCCGGCGCGGCCTGCATGGGCAGCCCGCTCAACGCCGCGCTCTGGCTTGCCCGCACGATGGCGCGCGTCGGCCAGCCGCTCGGCCCCGGCGACCTCGTTCTTTCCGGGGCGCTCGGCCCGATGGTCGCGGTCAATCCCGGTGATGTTTTCGAAGCGCGGATCAACGGACTGGGTTCCGTGCGCGCGGCATTTGCGAAGGAATAGGCAATGGAGAAGATCAAGTGCGCCGTCATCGGGTCGGGCAATATCGGCACCGACCTGATGATCAAGATCATGCGCATGTCGAAGGTGCTGGAAATGAGCGTGCTCGTCGGCATCGACGCGGCGTCCGACGGGCTGGCGCGCGCCAAGCGCCTCAAGGTTGCGACCACGCATGAGGGTCTGGACGGCCTCATCAGGATGCCGGAATACAAGGACATCCGGATCGTCTTCGACGCTACCTCGGCGGGTGCCCACAAGCGCCACTCGGAAGTGCTGATCCGCGACGGCAAGCAGGTCATCGACCTGACGCCGGCTGCCATCGGGCCCTACACGATCCCGCCGGTCAATCTCGATGCCAATCTGGATGCGCCGAACGTCAACATGGTCACCTGTGGCGGGCAGGCGACCATTCCGATCGTCGCGGCGGTCAACCGCGTTTCGCCGGTGCGCTACGGCGAGATCGTCGCGTCGATCTCGTCAAAGTCGGCCGGACCGGGCACCCGCGCCAATATCGACGAGTTTACCGAGACGACGGCGGCTGCCATCGAGAAGGTCGGCGGCGCCAAGCGCGGCAAGGCGATCATCATCCTCAATCCGGCGGATCCGCCGCTGATCATGCGCGATACGGTCTATTGCCTGTGCGACGATGCCGACCAGAACGCCATCCGCAAGTCGATCGAGGACATGGTCGGCGAGGTCCAGTCCTACGTGCCGGGCTACCGTCTGAAGCAGGCCGTGCAGTTCGAGCACATCGGCTCCAACAAGCCGTTGCGCATTCCGGAGATGGGCGGGGAGTTCACCGGCCTGAAGGTCACCGTCTTCCTCGAGGTCGAGGGGGCCGCCCACTATCTGCCGGCCTATGCCGGTAATCTCGACATCATGACCTCCGCCGCCATGCGCACCGCCGAGCGGCTGGCGTTGAAGCGCGAATGGTTCAAGGAGGCCGCATAAATGACCAGGCTCTATATCCAGGACGTGACGCTGCGCGACGGCATGCATGCGATCCGCCACCAATATGATCTCGGCCACGTGCGCGCGATCGCGGAAGCGCTGGACGAGGCTGGCGTCGACGCCATCGAAGTCGCGCATGGCGACGGGCTGACCGGTTCGACCTTTAACTACGGCTTCGGCGCCTTCACGGACGAATCGTGGATTTCGGAAGCCGCCAAGGTCTGCAAGCGCGCCAAGCTGACGACGCTGCTGCTCCCGGGCATCGGCACGATCCATGATCTCAAGCGCGCCCGCGACCTCGGCGTGCAGTCGGTGCGCATCGCCACCCACTGCACCGAGGCCGATGTCTCGGCCCAGCACATCGGCGCCGCCAAGGACATGGGCATGGACGTCTCCGGCTTCCTGATGATGAGCCACATGACGACGCCGGAGAAGCTCGCCGGTCAGGCCAAGCTCATGGAAAGCTACGGCGCCGACTGCGTCTATGTCACGGACTCCAGCGGCCGGCTGACCCTGCGCGGCGTCCAGGAGCGTTTCGACGCCTATGACGAGACGCTGCACGCCAAGACGCAGCGCGGCGCCCACATGCACGAGAACCTCTCGCTTTCGGTCGCCAATTCCGTGATCGCGGTCGAGCATGGCGCCTACCGGGTCGATGCCTCGCTTGCCGGCATGGGGGCGGGCGCCGGCAACTGTCCGATCGAGGCCTTCGTCGCCGTCGCCAACCTCTATGGCTGGGAGCACAATTGCGACCTCTTCAAGCTGCAGGATGCTGCCGAGACACTCGTGCGTCCCTTGCAGGATCGGCCGGTCCGCGTCGACCGCGAGACGATGACGCTCGGCTATGCCGGCGTCTATTCCTCATTCCTGCGCCACGCGGAGCGCGCGTCCGAGCATTATGGCCTCGATACCCGCGAAATCCTCGTCGAACTCGGCAAGCGCGGCATGGTCGGCGGCCAGGAAGACATGATCGTCGACGTCGCTCTCGACATGCTCAAGCAGAAGGAAGCTGCGGCATGATGAACCTCGCCAAGATCGCCGAAATCGTCGACGAGGCGGCGCGCCTCGGGCACGAGATCGAGCAGTTCTCCGATACCGCGCCGCTCGGAATCGCCGAAGCCTATGCGGTCCAGGCTTTGTCGCTGCAGCGCCGTTACGCGCGCGGCGAGAAGCGGGTCGGCATCAAGATGGGCCTGACCTCGCGCGCGAAAATGGTGCAGGTCGGCGTTTCCGACGTGATCTGGGGACGCCTCACCGACGCCATGCGCGAGAAGGAGGGCGGGACCGTTTCGATCGGACGCTTCGTTCACCCGCGCGTGGAACCGGAAATCGCCTTCCTGATGAAGCGCCCGCTCTCGGGCAATGTCAGCGCGATGGAGGCGATGGAGGCCGTTGCCGCCGTGGCGCCGGCGCTGGAGATCATCGACAGCCGCTACAAGGCCTTCAAGTTCGATCTCGGCGACGTCATCGCCGACAATTCGTCTTCCTCCGGCTTCGTCATCGGGCAGTGGTCCGACCGGACGGTCGACATCGCGAATCTCGGGATGGTCATGTCCGTCGATGGCCGGGCGGCGGAAATCGGCTCGTCTGCCGCGATCCTCGGCCACCCGGTCCGTTCGCTTGTCGCGGCCGCGCGCATGGTCGCGGAGGCCGGCGAGCGCCTGGACGAGGGCGACATCGTGCTCGCCGGCGGGGCTACCGCCGCGGTTCCGCTGAAGGTCGGCCAGGCGATCAATCTCGAGGTCGAGAAGCTCGGCTTCGTCAGTTTCAATGTCGGAGAGTGACCATGCCCTTCATCGAAGTTACCATGATCGAAGGCCGCAGCCCCGAGCAGAAGGCGGTCCTGATCGCCAAGCTGACCGATGCGGCACATGAAGCCGTCGGTGCGCCGCTCGAGACGATCCGCGTCTGCATCCGCGAATTGCCCGGCGAAAACTGGGGGATCGCCGGCAAGCCGAAGGGGCCGCTGAAGGCCATTCCGTAATGCCGCTCACAGCTCCGACGGCCGAACAGGACGGTCCGGTCACGGTTTCGATCTCGCGCAAGATCAAGGCGGGGCGGGAGGCCGACTACGAGGCGTGGCTGCACGGCGTCGTCGAGGCGGCTTCGCGTTTCACCGGCCACATGGGTGTGAATGTCCTTCGGCCGTCCGCCAAGACCGGCGGGCGCTACGTGTTCATCTACCGGTTCGACAGCTGGGAAAACGGCCAGGCGTGGGAACAGTCAGCCGAGCGCAAGGCCTGGGTCGCAAAGCTCGGCGAGCTTGTCGAAGGCGAGGACGAGATGCGCAAGGTGACCGGGCTCGAAGCCTGGTTCGACCTGCCCGAGGTGGCGACGACGGCGCATGCGCCGCGCTGGAAGATGGCGCTGGTGCTGATTGTCGTGGTCTTCGTGATCGTCTTTCCGCTGCAATTGCTGATCCTGCCGCGCACGACCGATTGGCCGGCATGGCTGCGCACGCTGACGATCGCGATTATCCAGGTTCTGCTGATGACCTATCTGGTCATGCCGCGCGTCACCGCGGCGCTGAAAAGCTGGCTCTTTCGCTAGCGGCGGCGCGGTTGTGCGGCTCCGCCTGTTTCGGCGCGCTCAAGTCGTATATAGCGCCGTCAGGATGTACGCCGCAGCTCTGACAAGCCGAAAGAAAATCCTCTCCGTCGCCCCGATGATGGATTGGACGGATCGCCACTGCCGGTATTTCCACCGGCTGCTGGCGCCATCGGCGCTCCTCTACACCGAGATGGTGGTGGCCGATGCCGTGCTTCACGGCGACAGGGAGCGCCTGCTCGGATTCGACCCGTCGGAGCATCCGGTGGCGTTGCAGCTTGGCGGTGCGGATCCGGCGAAACTCGCCGCCGCCGCATGCATCGGCAAGACATTCGGCTATGACGAGATCAACATCAATGTCGGCTGCCCGTCTGACCGCGTGCAGTCGGGCACCTTCGGGGCCTGCCTGATGAAGACGCCAGCGCTTGTTGCCGAATGCGTGGCGGCGATCAGGGATGCCGTTTCCTGCCCCGTTACGGTCAAATGCCGCATCGGCGTGGACGAGCAGGATCCCGAGTTGGCGCTTTCGGCGCTCGCCGGAGCGGTTTTTGCCGCCGGGGCCGATGCGCTGTGGGTACATGCGCGCAAGGCCTGGTTGGAGGGGCTCTCGCCGAAGGAGAACCGCGAGATCCCGCCGCTCGATCATGCGCGCGTCCATCGCCTGAAGCGGGAATTCCCGAATCGATTCATCGGCATCAACGGCGGTCTTCAGGGCGTGAATCAGGTTCTTGAGCAGGTGGCGCCCGTGGACGGCGTCATGCTCGGGCGCGCCGCCTATCACGATCCGGCCATCCTTTACGCCGTCGAGGCGGCGCTCGATGGCCAGGTGCCGTCCGTGCCGGATTTCGATGCCATCATCGAAAAGATGATCGCCTACACCGACCGGCATATTGGGGCGGGCGGCCGCGCCGCGCATGTCACCCGGCACATGATCGGCCTGTTCCATGGCCGGCCGGGCGCGCGGCGCTATCGCCAGATCCTCACCGAGGAAGCGGTCAAGCCGCAGGCCGGCGGCGCCGTCATCGAGCATGCCTATGCGGCGGTCAGGCCGCGCCTCGCCGAGGCGGCGGAGTGAGACCGATTGCATCGCCGGCGCGCGCGCGATAGCCAGAACCTTCAACGCGGCGAGGGGCGGCGGATAATGGGCGGACTTCCTGTCGGTGAATTGCTGGCCTTCGGCCTTGCCGCGCTCGCGGTCGGCGCGGCGACCGGGCTGCTTGCCGGGCTGTTCGGCATTGGCGGCGGCGCCGTCATCGTGCCGATCCTCTACCAGGCGCTGGGTCTCCTCGGGGTCGATGACGCCGTCCGGATGCATGTTTCGGTCGGATCGTCGCTGGCCATCATCGTGCCGACCTCGATCCAGTCGTTCCGCGCCCACCTCAAACGCGGCGCGGTCGACATGGATTATCTCAAGGCCATCGCCGTGCCGCTCATCGCCGGCGTCGTCGTCGCCTCGCTACTGGCCTCCTCGATCTCCAGCGGCGGATTGCGCGTGATCTTCGCTGTTCTCGCCTTCGTGGTGGCGTTGCGCCTGCTCCTCAACCGGGAGGGATGGCGGCTTGGCGCCGACATTCCGGGCTACCCGCTGCGCGGCGTGGTTGGCGGGCTCATCGGCTTTTTCTCGACTCTGATGGGCATCGGCGGCGGCGTGCTCAACAATACGTTCATGACGCTGTTCGGCCGGCCCATCCACCAGGCGGTCGCCACATCGGCCGGTGTCGGGACGCTGATCTCGATCCCCGGCGTGATCGGCTACATCTGGGCCGGCTGGGGAAATCCGCTGCTTCCGCTCGCCTCGTCCGGCTATGTCAACTGGATCGCCACGGTGGTCATCCTCCCGACCTCGCTGCTGCTCGCCCCGTGGGGTGCGCGGCTGGCGCACGACCTGCCGAAGCGCAAGCTGGAAATAGCCTTCGGCGTCTTCCTGCTGATCGTCAGCGGCCGCTTCTTCCTTTCGCTGCTGTAGCCGTTCAGCGGTCGAGCAGCGTCAAGGTATCGCCGCGCACGTTGTAGCCGGCAAGCGACGACAGGAAATCCATCCCGAGCAGGCTCTGGGCGAGATCGCTGGCGACCAGAACGACAAATCGGCTGCGGCGGATCGGGCCGAGCGCGAAATCGTCGACCGTTGCGCGGGCAGCGCGCGTGGCGCCGTTCGCGGTAGAAACCGGCACCGAGAAGGTCAACGTGGACGGGTCGATGCCGAGACGAGCAGCGTCGCCCGGCGAAAGCACCGTGCTGGTCGCGCCGGTATCGACGAGGAAGCGGACCGGTTGGCCGGCAATCGTTGCCTCGGCGACGAAATGGCCGCTTGCATCCTTCGACAACGTGACCGTGGCGCGGCCTTCGCCGTCGCTGCCGGTAATCGGCGTGGAGGGCGAGAGCACCGAGACGACGCGGCGGCCGGCGGTTTCGAAATCGCCGCGCAGCGCGTAGGCGACGACAAGCCCGAGGACGATGAGCACCCAGAGGATCGCATTGCGCAGCGCGTTCTGGCGCGGCATGCGGATCGCCCAGGCGCCAATCAGCACGGCAAGGATGCCGAAATACAGCAGGTTCGCCACGCCGTCGCCATCGAGCGCGGCCACGCGCCCGCCACCGACCACGGCGATCAGGACGGCAATGGCCAGCGCGATGGCAACATAGAGGAGCGGCCTGCTCATCGCCTCAGGCACCCTGTTCCCTGGCCATGCGCGCGCGCCGGGTCTCGCGCCTCGGCTTGCGCTCGACCGTCGCGAGCCGGTCCGGCAGCGTTGCCATGATCGCCGCGCGCTCGGCATCGTCATAGCGGTACCAGTTGCCGATCTCGACGCGCGTACGCCCGCAACCGAAGCAGAAACCGGTCCGGTCGTCGATGGAGCAAACGAGGATGCAAGGAGAGGCGATGGCGTTCATCGTCGGGTTCCGTTCATCCCCTCCATATCGCGACGCGGCAGGCCGGTTGCAAGCGCGAAGAGGCCGCCTTCGCATTGCGCAGAGCCGGTCTCGCGGCTAAAGGGCAGCCATTCCCCGGGAAACGCCCATGTCCGCTTCGCCCTTCGATGACTTCCGCAACCTGCTGCGCCATTTGCCGGAGCCCGATCGCATTGCCGAGGCCAAGGCAAGAAACCGGGTCGGCGAACTGGCAGCCGGGCAGGGCGAAATGGGGAGCCTCGGCGGGCTGGCCGTCTGGCATGCCGCCTGGCAGGGCCGCGTACCGCCCATGATCCTGCGGCCGACCATCGCCGTCTTTGCCGGCTCCAACGCGACCGGCGATGTTGCCGCGAACATCGCGGCGACGAAAGGGTTGGTGGAGGATGCCGCCGCCGGCAAGGCCGCGGTCAACGCGCTTTGCGGTCTTCACAATCTCGCGCTCAAGGTTCTTGATCTCGCGCTCGACCTGCCGGTCGGCGACATCACGGTCCAGCCTGCTTTCGACGCGCGCGGCGCGGCGGCAACGATGGCGTTCGGCATGGAGGCGGTGGCGGGCGGCGCCGATCTTCTCGGTTTCAGCGATTTCGGTCGGGGCAACGCGGTCCATGTCGCCGCCCTGGCGCTTGCTCTGGTCGGCCTCGATGCCGATGCCCTTGCGGTCTCGGTTCAAGGGGAGGCGTCGTCACTCGAGAAGCTGGCGCGACGGGCCTACGAGTTTCACAAGGGCGACATCGCCGATCCGTTCGAGGCGCTGGCGCGGCTTGGAACCCGCGAGATCGCCGCGATCGCCGGCGCCATCCTCGCCGCCCGCATGGAACGGATTCCGGTGTTGCTGGACGGGATGGCGGCGCTCGGTGCCGCGATGGTCCTGCACGCCGCCGATCCGCGGGCGCTCGCCCACTGCCGCCTGGCGCACCGGCTTCCCGGCGCTTATGACCGCGCCGCCGCGCTCATCGGGCTTGATCCCGTTCTCGATCTCGGTCTCGGCCTGGAAGGCGGGGCAGGGGCGGCGCTCGCCGCGTCGCTGACGAAGTCGGCAGCCCAGATCCTCGTCGAA
>WBZS01000456.1_pt1 | contig 53400 bp, 57 predicted proteins | sample 5204201 | NCBI WGS metagenome assembly WBZS01 (sample SAMN12344357, study PRJNA552823) | activated sludge metagenome | biome: Activated sludge suspended growth; feature: Nitrification reactor; material: Wastewater; isolation source: activated sludge from nitrification reactor of wastewater...
CTCTGTGGGGACATCGAGCGCGCTCAGGTGGTGAGTTCCCGAGCGCGCTCAGGTCTGGACGACGAGAACCGCGGAACTCGACATGATGCGTACCGAAACTGCCTCTCAGATCAACACGGATCGATTTTGATCGATCGAAATGGGTGTGCGCGGTCAGTTTGGGTACGGCAGCGCCCCGGCTCTGTGGGGACATCGAGCGCGCTCAGGTGGTGAGTTCCCGAGCGCGCTCAGGTCTGGACGACGAGAACCGCGACGAGAACCCCACGAACCACGAACCCAACCCACCGTCGCGGGGCGAGGAGGAAGACCTGAGCTCACCAGCGCGAGGGATAGCGCCGCGACCCTGGAGCGGCGCAGTCAGGCTCCGTCGCGGGGCGAGGAGGAAGACCTGAGCTCACCAGCGCGAGGGATAGCGCCGCGACCCTGGAGCGGCGCGATCCAGAACAGAGGCGCGATCCAGAACAGCGATGCGTCAGACCTTGCGAATCCTGATCCATTCGATGTCGTGACTGGGGCTCTTGCGTAACACGACGGTGGCGCGGCCGCGGGTCGGGCGGATGTTGGCTTCGAGGTTGGGGCCGTTGATGGCGTCCCAGACGCTGCGGGCTGTGACGACCGCCTGGTCGACGGTGAGTTTAGCGAAGCGGGTGAAGAACGACGCGGGATTACGGAATGCCGTTTCGCGTAGGTGGAGGAACCGTTCGACGTACCACTGCCGGATCGCCGAACGGGAGGCGTCGACGTACACGCTGAAGTCGAAGAAGTCGCTGACCGCCAACCCGAGCGTGCCGTCCTCGCGCCGGCGGGCCGGCTGCAACACGTTGAGGCCTTCGACGATCAGGATGTCGGGTTGGTTCACCACGATGTGCTCGCCGGGCACGATGTCGTACGTGAGGTGCGAGTAGACCGGTGCCGTCACGCGGGACTCGCCGGACTTCACGTCCATGACGAACCGCACGAGGGCGCGCCGGTCGTACGACTCGGGGAACCCTTTCCGGTCGGTCAGCCCGCGACGCTGGAGTTCGAGGTTGGGGAACAGGAATCCGTCGGTGGTGACCAGGTCGACCTTCGCCCCACCGCGTCGCAGCAGTTCCCGGAGCAACCGCGACGTCGTCGACTTGCCGACGGCCACCGACCCGGCAACGCCGATGACGAACGGCGTCTTGCGTTCACTCATCTTCAGAAAGTCGTTCTGGTCTCGATACAGCCGACCGGTGTGCTCGATGTAGTGGTTCACCAGCTCGGTGAGCGGTAGGTAGACCTGCCTGACCTGGTCGAGGTCGATGGGGTCGCCGGTCGCCCTGATCCGGCTGAGTGTCTCCTCCGACAGGTCCAGGCGCAGCGACTGGGCCAGCTCGGCCCAGTGTTCGCGACTGCGCGTGAGGTACGGGCCGTACGGGTCGTCCTCGGGAGCATTCACCGGGGCCACCTTCCTCGTGTCAACGTACGGTGCGTCCGCGACGCACACTAGCGGCGCGGCGCCGACCACGGGGACACAGCGGACGAAGCCGAGCGTGGGCGGGGCCCGACACTACAGTGGCCGCCATGTGCGGAATCGTGGGATACGTCGGCCCCCGTCAGGCCGAGCAGGTCGTGGTCGACGGGTTGAGACGGATGGAATACCGGGGGTACGACTCTGCCGGAGTCGCGCTCGTGGCCGATGGCACGCTGGCCACGGCAAAGAAGGCCGGCAAGCTCAAGAACTTGGAGACCGAACTCGCCCAGTCCCCTCTGCCCGCCTCACGGCAGGGAATCGGTCACACCCGGTGGGCGACCCACGGCGGACCGACCGACACCAACGCTCACCCGCACGTGTCGGCGAACGGTCGAGTGGCGCTCGTGCACAACGGCATCATCGAGAACTACGCGTCGCTGCGCGCGGGGCTGGAGGCGCAGGGCGTCGAGTTCGCGAGCCAGACCGACACCGAAGTGGCCGCGCAGTTGCTGGGCCAGGAAGTGACCCGGCACGGCACCCTGGTCGATGCCATGCGCGCCGTCTGCAATCAGCTAGAGGGAGCATTCACCCTCGTCGCCGTGGATACGGCGGCCCCGGGGCGGATCGTTGCTGCCCGGCGCAACAGCCCACTCGTCGTCGGGGTCGGCGACGGTGAGATGTTCGTCGCCTCCGATGTTGCAGCGTTCATCGAGTACACCCGCGACGCAGTCGAACTCGGCCAGGACCAGATCGTGGAGGTGACGCCCGAGTCGTACGAGGTCAGTTCGTTCGACGGCGAGCCGGGGACGAGCAAGCCGTACCACATCGACTGGGATCTGTCGGCGGCCGAGAAGGGCGGCTACGACTGGTTCATGCGCAAGGAGATCTTCGAGCAGCCGCAGGCGGTCGCCGACACTCTGCTGGGGCGGCTGGACCACGACGGGCAACTGGTGCTCGACGAGATCAGGATCGCCGCCGCGGACCTGCGCCGGGTCGACAAGATCGTGATCGTGGCGTGCGGTACGGCGTTCTATGCGGGGCTGGTCGCCAAGTACGCGATCGAGCACTGGACCCGCGTGCCGTGCGAGGTCGAGATCGCGAGCGAGTTCCGCTACCGCGACCCGATCATCACCCCGAACACCCTGGTCGTGACGATCTCTCAGTCGGGCGAGACGGCCGACACGCTGATGGCGATCCGTCATGCGCGCGAGCAGCACGCCAAGGTGATCGCGATCTGCAACACCAACGGGGCGACGATCCCGCGCGAATCCGACGCTGTCATCTACACCCATGCCGGACCGGAGATCGGCGTGGCCTCGACGAAGGGCTTCACCACCCAGGTGGTCGCGTGCTACCTGCTCGGGCTGTACCTGGCGCAGGTGAAGGGAACGAAGTTCGGCGACGAAATCCGAGACCTACTGGCCGAACTCGAGCATCTGCCGACGAAGATGCAGTCAGTGCTCGACGGCATCGACCAGACCGCCAAGCTCGCCGGCGACTTCGTCGACAAGAAGTCGATCCTGTTCCTGGGCCGCCACGTCGGCTACCCGATCGCGCTCGAAGGCGCCCTCAAGCTCAAGGAGATCAGCTACCTGCATGCCGAGGGATTCCCGGCCGGGGAACTGAAGCACGGACCGATCGCCCTGATCGAGGAGGGCCTGCCGGTCTTCGTCGTCGTACCCCCGCAGGGTCGCGACCAACTGCACGACAAGGTGGTCTCGAACATCCAGGAGGTTCGGGCTCGGGGCGCACTGACCGTCGTGCTCGCCGAGGACGGTGACAACGAGGTCGACGCGCACGCCGACATCCTGCTGCGACTGCCGCGGGTGCCGACGTTGTTCCAGCCGTTGGTCGCGATCATCCCGCTGCAGTACTTCGCCTGCGAACTGGCGACTCTGCTCGGACACGACGTCGACCAGCCGCGGAACCTGGCGAAGTCGGTCACGGTCGAGTGATCAAGGGCATCGGGATCGACGTCTGCGAAGTCGCCCGGTGGGTGGCGATGGTGGCGCGTCGGCCCGGTACGGTCGACCGGCTTCTGACCCCCGCCGAAGCGGCTCGAAGCCACGCGTCGCAAGCGGCCCGGTTTGCGGCCAAGGAGGCACTCGCCAAGGCCCTCGGAGCTCCGTTGGGCCTGGGCTGGCACGACGCCGAGGTGGTGCTCGACGAGGTGGGTCGCCCGTCGATCGAGATGCGCGGGACCGTGGCCGCCCGGGCCGCCGAACTCGGCATCAACACCGTGCACCTCAGCCTGTCTCACGACGCGGGGATTGCGGCAGCGATCGTCATCTGTGAGGGCTAGGGGCGCATGACGTACCGCTGGAGAGGTACGGCGAGGACGTTCCCCACGGTCGGGTGACAGACTGCCGACATGCGTGAGGTGTACACCGCGGACCAGATCCGAGCCGCCGAAGCCGCGACCGGAAACGAACTGACGAGCGGTCGGCTGATGCAGCAGGCCGCAGCCGCGCTCGCGGCCGTTGTGGCAGAGGAACTCGGTGAAGGCCCCGGCTCGGTGCTTGTCGTCGTGGGTCCGGGCAACAACGGCGGCGACGCCCTCTACGCCGGCGCACGTCTCGCCGCAGCCGGGCACCGAGTCGTCGCCTGGCGAGCACTCGATCGCACCCACGCAGGCGGGTGGCAGGCGTACCTCGAGGCCGGCGGAACCGAAACCGACGGCGGGGGAGCGCTCGGCCTGGCCGCCGAGGTCGACGTCGTCGTCGACGGCGTGTACGGCATCGGCGCCCGCCTGGGTCTTCCGCCGGCTGTCGCCACCCTGGCCCGGGCGTGCCGCGACGCCCGCGTCACCGTCGTCTCGTGCGACATCCCGTCAGGGCTGGAGGCCGACCGGGCGGTCGTCGGGGACGCCTCGTTCACCGCGACCAGGACGGTCACGTTCGGGGGCTACAAGGCCTGTCAGGTCCTGGAGCCTGCCCGGTCGCGGTGCGGCCGGGTGACCCTGGTCGAGATCGGGCTGGACCTGCCGACTCCACCGATCGTCGCCTGGGACGAGGAAGACGTGGCCGCGCGTTGGCCGTACCCGGACCAAACTTCGGACAAGTACTCGCGTGGGGTGCTGGGGATCGACACCGGCTCGGATTCGTACCCGGGCGCCGGTGTGCTCGCCACCCTGGGCGCTGTCTACGCGGGTGCCGGGATGGTGCGCTACCAGGGGTCGGACGAGGTGGCTCGGCTCGTGAGGATGCTGACTCCGAACGTCGTCGCAGCCGAGGGACGGGTGCAGGCCTGGCTGGTGGGTTCCGGCTGGGGCGCCCGTCGTGACGCGCCGCGTCGCATGACCGAAGCCCTGGCCAGCGGCGTGCCGGTCGTGGTCGACGCCGATGCCCTGCGGCAGCTGCCCGACGGGGTCGGTCGGCCGGAGATCCTCATGACCCCTCACGCCGGCGAGTTGTCGCGCCTGGTCGGCTGCGATCGCCGGGAGATCGAGTCCGATCCCCTCGCGTCGGTCCGCGCCGCGGTCGACCGGTTCGGGGTGACCGTGCTGCTCAAAGGGGCCAGCCAGTACGTCGCAACGCCCGACAGCGACCAGGTGTGGGTCGCCGTACCCGGACCTGCCTGGACCGCCCAAGCAGGGTCCGGCGACGTGCTCGCGGGGATCTGCGGCACCCTGGTCGCTGCGGGCCTGAGTGCCCGCGAAGCCGCCTTGTGCGGTGCCTCGGTGCAGGCCCTCACCGCCAGAAGGAACCCAGGGCCGTACCCGCCTCAGGACATCGCTCGGCGGCTCCCCGAGACGGTTGCCTGGCTCGAGAGCCTGCGCAGGTAGAGGAGTCCCTGGCAGGGAAACGAAGCCTGGAAGCCGTTCGTACCCTTGAATCCGTGAGCATGAACCGCCGGTCGGCCGTCGCGCTGCTGGGCGGACTCACCCTCGCCGGGTGCAGTGTGAACCCGACACCCCCGCCACCGAGCCGGTGCGTGTCCGTCGACTCCTTGTCCACGTACGGGCAGATCGGTGGGGCCCGGTTGGTGTACGAGGAGGACCAGATCGCCCGCAGCTTCAGGATCGACTCGGCGTTCGCCGAGCAGGTGACCGGGTGGCTGGCGTCGTGGGACCAGGCGGTGGGTGCCACGACCACGGCCATTCGCACGTACGGCACGTGGATCGACGGCGGCGGTGCCTGCACGTCGATGCACCACTCCGGCCGGGCCCTCGACATCGCCGCGATGACGTCCGGAGGAGTCACGACGGTGACCTGTCGCACGGACCGATGGGCGGGTACGGCGGCCGAGCTGCTGGCCTACTGGCGGCTGGCAGCCTCGTTGCACCGACGGTTCGCCTATGTCTTGACGTACCTCTACGACGCCGATCACGCCAACCACATCCACGTCGACGACTCCATCTCACGGTCGCAGGGCAGTGTCTTTACCGGGCGCAGTCGCGTGCAGATTCACGCCGTGCAAGCGATCTGTACGTACGTGTTGGGGCGGGAGACCCCTCTGTCGGGCTCGTGGGATGCGGCGACCCGACGGGCTGTGAGCGAGGTGACCGCCAGTCGTGGACTGGCCGCAGACCTCACCCGTACCCCCGCCTGGCACGCGTTCCTCGACGCGGCGGCGCAGGGGTGAGTGACTTAGACCACTTCGAGATCGCCGAGCCGTACCGACCTCATTGCTTCGGCGTACCGCTGCATCAACTGAGCGCAGATGTAATCCCAGGTGCGGTGCTCGACGGAGGCCCTGGCCTGGGCGCCTAGCCGGGTCCGCAGCTGCGCATCGTCAACTAGGCGCACCACGGCGTCGCGCATGGCCGTAAGATCCCCCGACGGATACAGGTATCCGGTCACCCCCGACTCAACGAGGTCGATCGGACCCCCGACCGCAGGAGCGACGACGGGCACACCGGATGCCTCCGCCTCCTGGATCGACTGGCAGAACGTCTCCAACTCGCCTGGATGCACGAAGACGTCGAGGCTGGCCACCGCTTCGGCGAGGTCGTCGCCGCCGAGCTGGCCGAGGAAGGCTGCCCCAGGCAGGGCGTTCGCGAGGGTCTGTCGCTGCGGCCCGTCGCCGATCACGACCAGCCTGGTGTCGGCGACGTCACCCAACACGCGCAGGTCGTCGACCTGTTTCTCCGGCGCCAGCCGACCCATGTATCCCACCAACACCTCGCCGTTCGGGGCGAGCCGCTCCCTCAAGGCCGGGCTGCGTTTGGCCGGATTGAATCGGTCGGCGTCGACGCCTCGGCGCCAGATGTGCACGCGCGGGATGGACTTTTCCCGCAGCTGCTCGGCCGTGTACGTCGAGGGCGCCAGCGTCATCGTCGCGAGGCTGTGGATCTGCCGTACCCGATACCAGAGCACGTACGTCACCCGCCCCCAGCCGTACCGAGCCGCATACGAGGCGATCTCGGTCTGGTACACCGCCACGCTCGGGATCGACATCCGGCTGGTGGCCAGCACCGCGTTGTAGCCCATTGCGAACGGGGCGGCTAAGTGCACCACGTCGGGGGCCCATTCGGCGAAGATCTTCTCGAACAACGACGTGGGCGTGAGTCCCACTCTGACGTCGCTGTAGACCGGGAGGCTCACCGCGTTGAGCTGGATGACGCGCGCACCGGCGTACTCACTCGGCACGCCGTCGTCCTGCGGCGCGATCACCAACGCCTCGTGGCCGTGCTTCTGGAGGTGCTCCAGCACGCGCAGCACGGAATTGGTCACCCCATTGACCTGCGGCAGGAAGCTCTCAGCGACGATCGCCACACGCACGCCGCGATCCTAACGAACGTTCGTCGCCGCCGGTTGCCGTGGGGCGGCGGTCCGGTGGACGACTGGTAAACTCCGCACGCTGCATTCCACCAGTCGAATCGAGTGATCCCCATGCCCACCTCGTCTGGTGCGTCGCGTCCTGGCAAGAAGAAGGCCCGTTGGTCTGCGGACAAACGCGCCGCTCACGGCCTGTCCCAGCGCCGCGGAAAGCAGATCTCCGACAGCGGTCGCGGGTCTCGCGACCGGAACGACCCACGTCGCGCCCGCACCTCCGGGCGCCCCGAGTCGGATCGCCCGTCGTCGACACGTTCCGGCCGGGACGATCGCGTCGACTCTCGCGGTGGCGAGAGGCGGGGTGACGGAGACAGGTACGGCAGGCCCGAGGGTCAGGGTCGTGGGTACGGCAGGGCCGAGGGTCAGGGTCGCGGGTACGGCAGGGCCGAGGGTCAGGGTCGTGGGTACGGCAGGGCCGACGGTCAGGGTCGCGGGTACGGCAGGGCCGAGGGTCAGGGTCGTGGGTACGGCAGGGCCGAGGGTCAGGGTCGCGGGTACGGCAGGGCCGAGGGCGAGCCACGCGGGTACGAGCGTGGCGATCGACCGCCGACCTACCGCAGCGCCCGAGAAACACCGGGTGAGAAGTGGGCAGCCGCCCGTGGCCGCAGGAATGCCTCCTGGGGTGAGGACGACCGCGGCTGGGATCGTCGTGACGACCGGGATCGTCGTGTCGACCGGGACCGCAGGGACCGTCGTGACGACCGGGATCGTCGTGTCGACCGGGACAGTAGGGACCGCCGGGACGATCGCGGCTGGGATCGCCGGGACGATCGGGATCGGGATTGTCGTGACGACCGGGACAGGCGCGGCGACCGGGACAGTAGGGACCGCCGGGACGACCGTGGCTGGGATCGCCGGGACGATCGAGATCGTGACGGCCGAGGTGGGGACCGCCGGCCCCTCCGCTCCCGCGACGACCGCGACTTTCAGCGCCGTGACGACCGGGGTGGTCACGACCGCCGTACCCGCGACGATCGACGTGACGACGCCCCCGACCAGATGGAATGGGTCGCCGAGCAGGTAACGGCTGCCTCGGTGCCCGACGACGGCGGTTTCGGTGCGCTCGGAGTGCCGGACGAACTCCTCGGCATCCTGGCGGCGAAGGGCATCACCGACCCCTTCCCGATCCAGGCAGCGACGATCCCCGACGCGATCGCGGGCCGGGACGTGCTGGGCCGCGGCCGGACAGGCTCGGGCAAGACGCTGGGGTTCGGACTGCCGATGGTGACCAGGTTGTCGGGTCAGTCGGGGATGGGCGTGAGGGGCCTCGTGCTCGTGCCGACCCGTGAACTCGCGATGCAGGTGGCCGACGTTCTCGCGCCGCTGGCCCAGGCCGTCGGACTCCAGGTCGTGCTCGTCGCCGGCGGCATGCCGTACGGCCCACAGTTGCGCGCGTTCGAGCGCGGGGTGGACATCGTCGTCGCCACGCCTGGCCGGCTGATCGACCTCATGGAACAGGGCGCTGCGTCGCTGGAGTCGGTCGAGGTGACCGTGCTCGACGAGGCCGATCACATGGCCGATCTGGGCTTCTGGCCTGCCGTGACGAGCATCGTCGACGCGACTCCCGCCGGCGGGCAGCGGTTGTTGTTCTCCGCCACTCTCGACGATGCGATCGACGCACTGGTCAAGCGCTACCTGCACGACCCGGTCACCCACGAAGTCGACCCAGACCGGGCCTCGATCTCGACGATGCGCCACGTCTTCTGGACGTGCTTGCCCCACCACAAGAACGAACTGGTCGACCGGCTGGCCGCTCGCCCGGGCCGTACCCTCGTGTTCGTCCGTACCCAGCAAGGTGCCGCCCGCGTCGCCGAACGTCTCCGGAGCACAGGGGTTCTGGCCGGTGCTCTTCACGGAGGTCTGACGCAGGGCGCTCGCGCGCGAATCCTGGCCGCTTTCAAGGACGGCCGGGTACCGGTGCTCGTCGCCACCGACGTGGCGGCTCGCGGCATCCACGTCGACGACGTCACGCTCGTCTGTCAGGCCGATCCGCCGATGAACAGCAAGGACTACCTGCATCGGGCGGGCCGTACGGCCAGGGCGGGTACGGACGGGGTCGTCCTGAGCGTGGTCCTGCGCCACCAGCGCAAACAGGTCGCGAGGATGGCGTCGCACGCCGGTGTTCATCCGACGCTGGTCGACGTCACGCCCGACGACCAGGTGGTCGAAGACATCGCGGGCGGCTACGAGGTACGGCCTCCGGTCACGGAAGAGTCGTACGCCGAACTCATCGCACCGCCCAAGGCTCCTGCCCGGCGGCGTCCGAAGAGCGGACCGCCCCGACGCTCGGGTTGGCGCCGGGGGTGAGGGCGACGGAGGTCGTCGTACCGACGGCCGCGAGCATGCACGCGCTGGGCCGTCACCTGGCGCGCCTGCTGCGACCCGGCGACCTCGTGCTCGCGTGCGGCGACCTGGGCGCCGGCAAGACCGCGCTGACCCAAGGGATCGGCGCCGGGCTCGACGTGGTCGGCGCTGTCATCTCACCCACGTTCGTGATCTCGAGGGTGCACCCCTCGCGTTCCCCCGGCCCCGGTCTGGTCCACGTCGACGCCTATCGCCTCTCCGACCTGGCCGAGGTGGACGATCTCGACCTCGACGCTTCGATGGCGACCTCGGTGACCGTCGTCGAATGGGGTGAAGGCAAGGCCGAACAGCTTGCCGACGACCGGCTCGTCATTCACATCCAACGGTCGGCCGACCCCGACGACGACACCCGGGTCGTGACGTTCGAGGGCATCGGGCCTCGCTGGTCAGGGGTGGATCTCAAACTCGACGCAACCGAAACGGAGGTCGTCGATGAGTGAACCCGACAGCGGGCTCTGGCTCGGCATCGACACCTCGACCGCGGTGGCCGTCGGGGTCGCCCGCCCGGGCGTCGTGCTCGCGCGAGGTTTCGTCGACCCAACCAACGTGCATGCCGAACAGCTGATGCCGCTGGTCGCCGCTACGGTCGCCGAGGCAGGCATCGCCCTGGGCGACCTGGCCGGCGCGGTCGTCGGCCTCGGACCGGGCCCCTTCACCGGACTGCGGGTCGGGATCGTGACCGCACAGACGCTCGCCCATGCGTTGCACATCCCGTTGCGAGGCGTCTGCAGCCTCGACGTGGTCGCCGTTCAGCACGCGACGGTCGCCCCCGGGGATTTCGTGGTCGCCACCGACGCACGCCGCAAGGAGCTCTACTGGGCCCGGTACGACTTCCGCGGCAGACGGCTCGACGGGCCGCACGTGACCTACCCATCAGACCTGCCCGATCTGCCGATCGTCGGCCCGGGGGCCGCCCTGTATCCCGACGTGATCGGCGAACGTGCAGGCGATCCGCTGCGACTTGACGCCGGCGTGCTGGCCGCGCACGCCAAGGCGTTGCCTGGCGCCGGCCACGAGCCGCTCTACCTCCGGCGCCCCGACGCCCAGCCACCCACCGGCCGCAAATCCGCCCTGACCAGGCGTGACGCATGATCGTCGCACCGGCCCGGGTCGACGACCTGGAAGCGATCGTCGCCCTCGAACTGGACGGGTTCACCCATGCGCGGTGGTCGCGCGAGGCGTGGGCCGCCGAGCTGTGCGGCTCTGACCGGTGCGTTCTGGTGAGCCGCGACGCCGACCAGCGCGTGGTCGCGGTGGCCACATTCCAGTTCGTGGACGACTTCGCCGACCTGCTTCGGGTGGTCGTCGCCTCGGACCGCCGCCGTCAGGGGATCGCGCGGCGCCTGCTCGCCGCCGGAATGCAGTGGGCCCAAGCCTGCGGCGCCGCCCGGATGCTGTTGGAAGTCGACGAGACGAACATGCCGGCGCGTGCGGCGTACCTCGACCTCGGTTTCGAGCCCATCGACCGCCGAGCCGACTACTACGGCCCCGGGCTCGCCGCCATCGTGATGGAACGAGATCTGTCGTCGATGTCGTCGGCGGCGCGTGAGGGGGTGGCCTGAATGGGCGAGCCGGTCGTGCTCGGCATCGAGTCGAGCTGTGACGAGACGGGCGTCGGGATCGTCCGTGGGGGCGAGCTGTTGGCCAACCAGGTCGCGTCGTCGGTGGACCTCCACGCCCGGTTCGGCGGGGTGGTGCCCGAGGTGGCCTCTCGAGCGCACCTCGAGGCCATGCTGCCGACGCTGGAGCGGGCCTGCGCCGACGCCGACCTGGACCTGCACGAGGTCGATGCCATCGCAGTGACAGCCGGCCCCGGGCTGGTCTCTGCCTTGGTCGTCGGGCTCGCCACCGCGAAAGCCTTGGCGGTCGTGCTCGACAAGCCGCTGTACGGCGTCAACCACCTAATCGGTCACGTGGCCGTCGACCTGCTCGACCACGGCCCCCTGCCGACGCCCGCGATCGCCCTCCTCGTCTCCGGTGGCCACACGTCGCTGCTGCGCGTCGACGAGATCGCCACCAGCGTCACCGAACTCGGCTCCACGATCGACGACGCGGCCGGTGAGGCGTACGACAAGGTTGCCCGGCTGCTGGGGCTGCCGTACCCGGGCGGACCGGTCATCGACCGAGCCGCGGCCGACGGTGACCCGCGCGCGATCGCGTTTCCCCGCGGCCTGACCGCACCGAAGGACCAGGTCAAACACCGGTTCGACTTCTCGTTCTCAGGCCTCAAGACGTCGGTCGCCCGCTGGGTCGAGCGGCGCGAACTCGACGGTCAGCCCGTACCGGTCAACGACGTGGCAGCCTCCTTCCAGGAGGCCGTCTGCGACGTGCTCAGCACGAAGGCGATCGACGCCTGCCGACACGAGGGGATCGGGACGCTGCTGATCGGCGGCGGCGTCGCCGCGAACTCGCGGCTCCGGGTGCTCCTGGAGCAACGGGCCACCGAGGCCGGGATCCAGCTGCGCCGGCCCAGACCGGGTCTGTGCACCGACAACGGCGCCATGATCGCGGTGGTGGGAGCGCAGGCGATGAAGGCGGGGGTACGGCCGTCGGCTCTCGACATCGGGGTCGACAGCGGCCTGCCCGTGTCGACGGTCGTGGTCTAGGTGGCGGGGTACGCGCCGATCCTGGGTGTGCTCGCGTACGTGCTCTCGCCCGACCGGCGGTCCGTGCTGCTCGTCCACCGGGTCGGTCGCGACGACGACCAGCACCTCGGCAAGTACAACGGCCTCGGTGGCAAGGTCGAACGCGACGAGGACGTGGTCGGAGCCATGCGTCGTGAACTGCGCGAGGAGGCAGGGATCGAGGCGATCGAGATGAGGCTGCGGGGTACGGTCTCCTGGCCCGGTTTCGGCGTCGGCGGGGAGGACTGGTTCGGCTTCGTCTTCCTCGTCGAGCGGTACGACGGCACTCCGGTGATGCGCAATCCCGAGGGCGAACTCTCGTGGGAGCCGGTGACGTCTCTGCTCGAGGGGAGCCTGCCGCTGTGGGAGGGGGATCGACACTTCCTGCCGCTGGTCTTCGACGACAGTGTGCCCAGCTTTCACGGGGTCCTGCCGTACCTCGACGGCAACCCGGTGAGCTGGGATTACTCCGTGCTCTGACTCAGGCTGGGTCGCGGGGAGCATTCTTGAGCTCGGCGTCTCGTGCCTCGGGGGCCGCGCCCCGGGAACCGGTGTCGAGCAGGTTCTTCTTGTACGTGTCGACGGCGTCTTCGCCGACCCGCGAGCTGGTGCGCCGTGGGATGCCGATCCCCAGTCCGAGGAAGAGGCCACCGATGGCGGCCAGACCGGCCCCGACCAGCACCATGTTCGTCGGGTTCACGACCGATGCCTGGCTCTTGTTCGCCATTGCGATCTCGTAGAGCACCCGCAGATCCCAGATGTTCTTCACGAGTAGGGCACCCGCCCCGGCGACCACCAACAAGCCCACCACGATCAGGATGTTCTTCAGGACCTTCATGGCGCGAAGCATAGAGCGCCGCACCGGTGGGCGAACAGCAGCGAAGTAGGTTGCCATCGTGGATTCCGAAATCGCCCGGTGGCTCGTCTCGGCGGCGGCAGAGCCGTACCTGCAGCAGGCCTCGGCAGAGCCGGATCCGTCGTCCCTCGCGGCCGGGGTACGGCTGCGCGCGACCCTGCCCGTCGACCGAGCCGCAGCGGTGCTGGACCAGGTGGCCGTACGGCGAAGGGGTACGGCGAAGCTGTCCGACCGCTCGTTCGACTTCTTCCTGAGCACCGCAGGGTTGGAGCAAGCGACCAGGCCCGCGGTGGCGGCCTGGCGCGCGGCACAGTTCGTCGCGGCCGGCGTCACGCACGTGTGGGATCTGTGTTGTGGACTCGGTTTCGACGCCGCGGCGTTCGTCGCGGCCGGGCTCACCGTCACGATGGTCGAGCGCGACGAGGCGACGGCAGTGCTGGCCGCTGCGAACGTGCCGGAGGCGACCGTTCTGCATGCCTCGGTCGAGGACGTGATCGAGCAGATCCCGGCCGACGCGGGCGTGTTCGCCGATCCGGCCCGTCGCACGTCTCGGGGGCGGTCCTGGGACGTTGCCGCCCTGAGCCCGCCGTGGGAGACGCTGGCTCCGCTGCTCGACGGACGCCGGATCGCGTGCGTGAAGCTCGGGCCGGGCGTGCCGTACCGGGTCATTCCCGCCTCCGCCGACACGGTCTGGACCTCCGAATCCGGAGACCTGGTCGAGGCGTGCCTGTGGTCAGGGCCGATCCGCGTTCCCGGTCGGCGCTCCGCCTTGCTCCTGCCGGCGGGTGACTGCCTGACCGCGACCGACGCGACCCCGGCCCTGTGCGGCGATATCCCGTCGGTCATCTACGAGCCGGATCCCGCCGTGATCCGGTGCGGGGGCCTGGGGGCGTTGGCCGCGCGGCTCGGCGCCTGCGCTCTCGCCGACCAGGTCGCTTACCTCGGGGCGGGTGTCGCCCTGCCTACGCCGTACGCGACGGCCTACCGGGTCGAGGAGGTCTTGCCGTACGACGTGAAGAGTCTGAAGGCCTGGGTACGGCGCAGAGGCGTCGGACGGCTCGAAATCAAGAAACGGGGGATCGACGTCGATCCTGCTGCGCTGCGGCGAACCCTACGACCTGCTGGGCCGGCCGCGGCCACGCTGATCCTGTGCCCGTCGCCACAGGGCGCGGTGGCAGTGGTGGTCGTACGGGTCACCTGACATCCCACATACCGACCTTCGTGCAAACGATTTCTCAGGGCGATATGTCACGATCTGACACGTTATGAAGAAGTCTGAAACCAATGCGATGGCGATCTTGTGCTGGGTTTGTTGTGGCCTGTCGGTCGTGGCTTGCCTCGGCATGATCGTCCAGTACATCCTCACTCCGCAGATCGACTGGACGTCGATCCCAGCGATGGCGATCGGTGCGGTGATCTGCGCGGTCCTCGCCGTGTGGGAGAAGCGCCGCAAGCACGGCCCAGCCTGAGCCGGAGCCGTACCCGCCGACACCTACGGCTTGACGACCGCCCAGCCGTGCGCCGGAACCGCGTCGATCCCCACGCTGGAGACGGTGAGCACCTCGCCGAGCGGCAGCGCGGCGGCCGTGTCGGCCAGGTTGAGCGCCACGTCCAGACGTTCGTCGTCGGATGTCAATTCGACGATCACGAACTCGTTCGACAGCTCACGGGTCGAGACCGAGGCGCGGGTGAGCCACGGGTGGCGGCGACGGAGGCCGATCAGCCGCTGATACACCTCCAAGGTCGAGGCTCCGAACGGCAGGAGCTCGGCCGGCGTGGCCGGGAAGGTGGGCCGCACCGCGTCGTCTCCGTGCTCGCCGTCGGTCTTCTCCCCGGTGAACCCCTGCTCGTCGCCTGAATAGACGGCCGGCGTGCCGGGCAACAGCGCCAACAGGGCGATCGCGTGACCGAGGTGGCGATCGTCGGTCACTTTGGTGGCGATCCGCGTGGTGTCGTGGTTGCCGAGGAAGGTGTACGGCACGAAGGTCTCGCACATTTCGGCGTGCCGCTTCAGCGCGTGGGCCAACTCGAAGAAGTTGGCGTCGTCGATCGAACTCCAGATCGCCTTCCACAGCTCGTACTGAGTCACCGTGTCGACCCCGGACTTCGTCACGAAGTCGGCGTAGTCACCGTGGATCACCTCGCCGAGGAACCATGCGTCGGGGCGTCGGGCCTTGACACCGTCGACGATCGGCCGCCACGCGTCCGCTCCAGGGGCGTAGGCGGCATCGAGCCGCCAGCCGTCGATGCCCAGGTCGAGCCAATACATCAGGATGCCGATGACGTATTCGACGACCATGGGGTTCTCGAGGTTCAGCTCGACCAGCGGCTCGTTGCCTTCGAACACCCGTGGATACGAGTCGACCCACTTGATCCAGGCGCCCTCAGGGGAGCCGGGCCCCCCGGCCAACGCCCGCTTGACGATTTCGTGCTCACGCGAAACGTGGTTGAACACCCCGTCGAGCACGACGCGGATCCCTTTCCCGACGCACTCGGAGATCAGCTTGGTCAGGTCGTCGGTGGTGCCGAGTCGGGGGTCGATCTGGTAGTGGTCGATCGTGTCGTACCCGTGGGTGCCCGACCGGAAGACCGGACCCAGAAGCAGCCCGTTGGCACCGAGTTCGACCACGTAGTCGGTCCAGGACAGGAGTTGACGCAAACGTGGCTGGGGCTCGTCGGGCGCATCGGCCAAAGCCCGCTCCGCCCCGGTGAAGCACAAGGGGAACGCGTGCCACCAGATGGTGTCGTCGGCCCAACTCGTCGGCATGAACTGCTCCTCGTCTCGTAACTCCCACCAGCCTGTCACGCCCACGTGGCGATCTGCACACCGGGAGGTGTCCACGACGATCCGGCGCAGCCGCTGGCACTCGGTTTGATCGAGTGCTAACCGAGGTATAGATTCGCATTAGCACTCACCCGTTGAGTGTGCCAACCAGCTTGAGGCGGCACCGCGACGACGCCTCCGGCACACGAACCCGAACGTGGCCTCGGCCACGCCCACCACAGTGAAAGGGGTCTTGACGTGGCAGCCACGATCAAGCCGCTCGAGGACCGCGTCCTCGTCCAGCCGCTCGAGGCCGAGCAGACCACTGCTTCCGGCCTTGTCATCCCGGACACCGCCAAGGAGAAGCCGCAGGAGGGCAAGGTCGTCGCGACCGGTCCCGGCCGCACCGACGACAACGGCAAGCGGATCCCGCTCGATGTCGCCGAGGGCGACGTCGTGATCTTCTCCAAGTACGGCGGCACCGAGGTCAAGTACGACGGCAAGGAGTACTTGCTGCTCAACGCCCGCGACATTCTCGCCGTCGTCACCAAGTAAGGACGAGACACTCATGCCGAAAACCCTTCAGTTCGACGAGCAGGCTCGCCGCTCCCTGGAGCGCGGTGTCGACACACTCGCGAACACCGTGAAGGTGACGCTGGGCCCCAAGGGCCGCTACGTGGTGCTCGACAAGAAGTGGGGCGCCCCGACGATCACCAACGACGGCGTGACCGTCGCGAAGGAGGTCGAGCTCACCGATCCGTTCGAGAACCTGGGCGCTCAGCTCGCCAAGGAAGTCGCGACCAAGACTAACGACGTGGCCGGCGACGGCACCACGACCGCGACGGTCCTGGCCCAGGCCCTGGTGCACGAAGGCCTGCGGGCCGTCGCCTCCGGCGCAAACCCGGTCGGCCTCAAGCGGGGGATCGAGAAGGCCGTCGAGGCCGTCTCCGACGAGCTGCGCAGCCTGAGCCGCGACGTCGACTCGACCGCCGACATGGCCAACGTGGCCACTATCTCGGCCCGTGACGAGCAGATCGGCGACCTGATCGCCGAGGCGTTCGACAAGGTCGGCAAGGACGGTGTCATCACCGTCGACGAATCGCAGACGTTCGGCACCGAACTCGAGTTCACCGAGGGCATGCAGTTCGACAAGGGCTACCTTTCGCCGTACTTCGTGACCGACGCCGAGCGGATGGAGACGGTCCTCGAGGACCCGTACATCCTGATCAACTCCGGCAAGGTCAGCTCGATGAACGACCTGCTCCCGCTGCTGGAGAAGGTCATCGCCGCCAAGGGCGTGCTGTTCATCGTGGCCGAAGACGTCGACGGCGAGGCGCTGTCCACGCTCGTGGTCAACAAGATCCGCGGCACGTTCACCTCGTGCGCGGTCAAGGCGCCCGCATTCGGTGATCGGCGCAAGGCCATGCTCGAGGACATCGCGATCCTCACCGGCGGCCAGGTGGTAGCTCCCGAAGTTGGCCTGAAGCTCGACCAGGTCGGTCTGGAGGTGCTCGGCCGTGCGCGTCGCATCGTCGTCACCAAGGACAACACCACGATCGTCGACGGCGGCGGCCAAGCGTCGGATGTCGCCGCTCGGGTGGCTCAGCTGCGTGCCGAGATCGATCGCACCGACTCCGACTGGGATCGGGAGAAGCTCCAGGAGCGGGTCGCCAAGCTCGCCGGGGGCGTCTGCGTGATCAAGGTCGGTGCCGCGACCGAGGTGGAGCTCAAGGAGAAGAAGCACCGGATCGAGGACGCCGTGTCCGCGACCCGCGCAGCGATCGAAGAGGGCATCGTCGCCGGTGGCGGTTCTGCTCTCGTGCACGCGGCCAAGGTGCTCTCCGGTGGCCTCGGGCTCACCGGTGACGAGAAGACCGGCGTATCGATCGTCGCCAAGGCGGTCGTCGAGCCGCTGCGGTGGATCGCAGAGAACGGCGGTGTGCCCGGGTACGTCATCGTCAACAAGGTCGAGGACCTTCCGGCCGGCCAGGGCTACAACGCCGCGACCGGAGTGTACGAAGACCTCGTCAAGGCCGGAGTCATCGACCCGGTCAAGGTCACGCGTTCGGCTCTGGCGAACGCCGCGTCCATCGCCGCGCTGCTGCTGACGACCGAGACCTTGGTCGTCGAGAAGCCGACCGACGACGACGAGGGCCACGCCCACTGACCGTCGGTTCTGCCACGTCGAGGCCCATCCCCGTCAGGAGGTGGGCCTCGACGCTTCGCGTCTGCCTGTCGCGAATATGGCACCGAAAGGCAAGCAATGTCGGTCGGCGGTGGGTGCGCGATACGGTTGCGCCCATGCGTGTCGCAGTCACCGGAAGCACTGGCATGATCGGCGCCGCCTTGGTTCAGGCGCTGAGATGGCGAGGCGACGAGGTGGTACGCCTGACGCGCCGCAGGCCGATCAGCCCCGACGAGCGGCAGTGGTTCCCCAGCGAGGCTCGGATCGGCGGCCCGGGCCTGGCCGATGTCGATGCAGTCGTCAACCTGGCCGGTGAGCCGATTGCCTCCGGCCGGTGGACCGAGAAGCGCAAGCAGGAGATCCTCACGTCTCGGGTCAACGCCACTCGCGCCTGTGTGAGCGCGTTGACGGCCGACGGTCGCTGCCAGCGGTTCTTGAACGGCTCGGCGATCGGCGTGTACGGCAAGACCGGAGACGAAGCGGTGACGGAGTTGTCTCCCCACGGCGAGGGTTTCCTGGCCGAAGTGGTGGTCGCCTGGGAGCAGCAGACGCGAGATTCGCCCGTACCGGCGGTCCTTCTGCGCAGCGGCCATGTCCTCAGCCCCCGGGGTGGCTACATCGGCCGCCAGCTGCCCCTGTTCCAGATGGGTCTGGGGGGCAAGTGGGGTGACGGGTCGCAGTGGCTCAGTTGGATTTCCCTCGATGACGAGATCCGGGCGATCGTGCATCTGCTGAGCTCGAGCGTCACGGGTCCGGTCAACCTCACCGCTCCCGAGCCGGTGACGAACGAACGCTTCACGGCTGCGCTCGCCCACGCCATCCGCAGGGTCGCGGCCATCCCCGTCCCTGTCCCTGCTGTGCGCGCGCTCTACGGCAACGAACTCGTCGACGAGGGCATCCTGGCGAGCCAACGTGTGCTGCCGGGAGTGTTGCTCGAGGACGACTTCCGGTTCCTCGACATGCAGATCGAGCCGGCGCTCGCCCGGCTACTCGCGAATAGCTGATGGCGCCACGCCGCACGGCCGCCGGAGTTGCGGCTGGTTTCGTGGGCGCCGTCCTGGTGTCGGTCGCGAGTCAGGCGTTGTCGTACACGGCTTTCGGTCAAACCCGAGCGGACAGCACGTTTGTGATCCGTACGGCCGGACGTGCGCTCGGGCTCGTGGGGCTGGTCGGATTGCTGGTCGGATGGCGATGGGTGCGCGAACTCGCCCACCGTCACGTGTGGCTGGTGCTCGGACTGTGGTCGCTCCCGTTGCTGTTCACCGCGCCGGTGGGATCCAAGGACGCCTACGCCTACGCCGAGCAGGGCTGGCTGGTAGGGCAGGGGTACGACCCGTATACGACGCCCATGAGTTCCGTCGGTGGGCCCTTCGCACACCTGGTCGACAGCTATTGGCAGAACACCACCACGGTGTACCCGCCCCTCGCATTGGAGGCGCAGCGATTCGTCGTCTGGCTGACCAGCGCCGATCCTTACTGGTCCGTCGTGGGCATGAGGCTGCCGGCCCTGGTCGGCCTGGCGCTAGCCGGAGTGTTCGTTCCCATGCTGGCCAGCCAGTACGGGCTGGATCCGAAGCTCGCCGCGTGGGCCGTGCTGCTCAACCCACTGTCGATCCTGCATGTGGTCGGGGGCGCCCACAACGACGCCCTGGCTGCCGGGCTGGGGATCACGGCGATCTGGTTGGCGGCCCGGTTCAGGAACTGGGGGTGGCTGGTCGCCTGCGTCGTCACAGGTCTGGCGATGGCCGTCAAGCAACCGCTGGGGCTCGTCGCCGTGGCGTCCGCTGCCCTGGGGCTCGGTCTGGCCGGAGCGATGACGCTGGGACGCTGGCTGGTCCTCGGCCTCCGGGCCACGGCTGGGGTCGTGATCACCGTGGCGACGTTCGCGGCAGTCAGCCTCGCCAGCGGTCTCGGCTTCGGCTGGGCGACCAGCAGCGGCACCCCGTACGCCGTCGGCACGATCGCCCCTCTCGGTCTGCTGGCTGGTGCCTGGCGGCTCACCGGGGGCACGATGGCCGGCGCACTGACGGTGCTCTCGCCGATCGGGATGGCGGTCGCTGCCGGGTTGATGGCCTGGTGGGCTAAGCGATGGTTGCCGACCGAGCCGGTGCGGTGGTTGGCCTGGTCGCTGCTGGCCTTCGTGGTGCTCGCGCCGGCGCTGCAGACCTGGTACGTCCTGTGGGGCGGTCTGTTCCTGCCCGCGTTCTGGAAGCCGTCGGATCGGGGGAGGAGAGTCGTCGTCGCCGTGCTGATCTTCTCGCTCGTGGCGCTGTGGGCCCTGGAGTGGACCAAAGTGCTGTTGCCGTGGGGAACTCTGGCCGCCGTCGCCGTCGCAGCGACCGCGTGGCTGGGCCGGCCTTGGCGGCTGTGGGGGGTCGGCGATGCCGTACCCAACCAAGCGTCAGCCGACCGGAGATGACGCGACGCTGACCTCGGCTAGAGCGAGCGCCTCACGCTCCCGGCGTTCCCGACTGGTCTTCGCGAGCTTGCCCAGTGATTTCTGAAGGCCGATCACGGCCAGCACGACCATGACCAGGGTGATGATCCCGCTCTGCAGATGTCGCAGGCCGCCGAACAGGGCGATATAGAGGTACGGCATGATCACGCCGGTCATCACGCACACCATGCCGAGCGTGGCCCGGGACTTGGGATGCGTGCCGGTCATGGCCCCGCGGACGAGGTCGCCGATGCCCCAGACGTACGGGATCGTGGTCACGATTTCGATGGCGAGGAAGACCCGCCAGTCGGTGTGCGCGACGCTGTCGATCCCCTGGGCGACGGCCACGGTTCGGGCTGCCGTGTAGACCATCATCAGCGTGAAACCCGTGATCTCCGGCCAGAACTTGCGGAAGCGGTGGGCGATGGTGCGAATCGTCGTCCAGAACGGAACGGACGTGTGAGTCACGATGGGACCGCTCACGGAACACCACCCTTCACCCCTGGACTGTCGCACAGACTAGCCACCGGCTGTGAAGGTTCGGGAGGAGACGCCCGCACTTGCCACACGTGGCGAAATTCAGAGGTCGTCGCGGGCGACCGGGTGAGGGGTACGGGAGGCATCGGGACCTTCCTGGTGCCCGTCAGTCTCGGCCTTTCGCTCCTGACGACGGCGATCCCGCATCTCAGCTTCCGTCGGTAGTTCGTCGGCGAAACGGATGTGCTTCCTCATCGAGCGGTACAGCAACACCAGCACGACGAGTGCAGCCAGCGTGAGCGCCAATGGAATGAGCCCCGCTGTCACCGAGGTGGGATCGACCTCGATCAGGATCATGCATGGCACTGTACGCCGATGGCGCGAATCCTCGCGTGGGTTGACGGGTTAGCCCAGCGTCAGATCAGGAATTCCGGCTGTGGCTCTTCGACCGGTATCGCGAGGCCGGAGAACAGGTCGTCTTCGGGGATCGTGGTGGGGACGGTCGACAGCACGAGTTGGTAGTCCTCCGTCGGCCAGCCCAGTTTCTGGATCTCCATGGGTACGGCGAACCAGTGCCCGTCTGGATCGATCTGGGTCGCGTGGGCTCGGAGCGCGTCGTCGCGCACGCTGAAGTAGTCGGCGCAGGGTACGAACGTCGTGAGTCGGTGGGCCAAGTGGTCCGTCGGCCATTGGGTCAAGCGCTCCGTGTAAACCGGGGCGAGACCGTGTTCGTGCATCAGCTCGTCGAGCTTGGCGAACCGGTTCCGGTGGAAATTCATGTGGTAATAGACTTTTCGGACCTGCCACGGTCGGCCGAGGTCCGGTCGGTGGGCTCGGTTCGCCGCCATCGGCACAGCGGCCATCGAGATCTTGTGGCACATGATGTGGTCGGGGTGGGGGTATCCGCCGTTCTCGTCGTACGTCAGCAGCACGTGCGGACGGAACCGCCTGATCACCTCCACCAGTGGCTGCGCAGCTTCTGCGACCGGCTGGCTCGCGAAGCAACCTTCGGGCAGAGGAGGCAGTGGGTCACCCGCGGGGAGTCCGGAGTCGACGTACCCCAACCACACTTGCCGTACGCCCAGGACCTGCCTCGCCGCTTCCATCTCCGCAGCCCGGATCGAGGCGATATTCGCCCAGACGTCGGGGCGGTCGAGTTTGGGATTCAACACGTCGCCGCGTTCGCCGCCCGTGCAGGTCGCGACCATGACGTCGACGCCTTCGGCGACGTACTTCGCCATGGTGGCAGCACCTTTGCTCGACTCGTCGTCGGGGTGGGCATGCACAGCCAGCAGGCGCAAGGGCTCACCGAGCGGGTCGACGCGGAGGGGATCGGGCATGGCCGACATTGAATCACCCCTCGTTTTCCACCTGCGTGACCAGCGGGCAGAATGGACGAGTGCCCGCGTCCGAGACTCAGATTCGGGGTCCGATCACGCCCGACGAGATCGCGCGGATTGCGGCGAGGTACCCGAAACGCCGGCGCTGGTTCGGCTGGGTCGTCGGGTTCGTGGCGGTGGTGTTGGGCACGATCTGGATCATCTGGAGTGGCACCTTCCACGCCAATCCGGCGGTGGCCGGCCAGGTCAAGGCGTTCGAGGTGCTCAGCGATACCGAGGTACGGGTCGTGCTGACGGTGGACCGACCCGACCCGTCCGTACGGGGAAGCTGTCATGTCATCGCCCAGGCCGTGAATTACCAGCAGGTCGCGGAACTCGACGTGGACGTGCCACCTTCGACCCAGCGGTTGGTCGACATCGACGTTGTCTTGCGCACCATCAACCGAGCGACGTCGGCCAGTCTGCAGTCGTGCAAGGCGATCGGCTAACGGCTGCTTTGGTAAGGTCTTGCGATGACTTCCGACGAGATCTGGCTGACTGCCGACGCATTTGACAAGCTGCGCGAGGAGTACGACTACCTCATCGGTCCCGGGCGCGACGCTGTCTCGGCCAAGATCGCACACGCCCGCGCGGAAGGTGATCTGTCGGAGAACGCCGGCTACCACGCGGCTCGCGACGAGCAAGGGCAGCAGGAACTTCGCATTCGACAGCTCAAGGAGATCCTGGAGAATGCTCAGGTGGGTACGGCTCCGACCGCTGTCGACGGAGTCGTACGGCCCGGCATGACCGTGACGATCGCGTTCGACGGCGACCTGGACGACACCGACACCTTTCTCCTCGGGTCACGTGAAGTAGCCGGGCTCGACCCGTCGATCGACCTCGCGGTGTATTCGCCCCAATCTCCCCTCGGTGCTGCGATCGTCGGACAGAAAGTTGGCGAGACCGTGTCGTACTCAGCCCCCAACGGCCGCACGATCTCCGTTCAGATCGTCTCGGCCGACGTGTTGTAGATCGACCTGACCCCTGAACCCCAAACCGAGCCTGTCTCTGGTGAAGGTTCTTCGAGTTGCCGTTCGTTCAAATTGAACTGGCCCGCCATCTGGAGGCAATTTCGGTGCCGGCGCCTCAGAGGTCGACCAGCAGTTTCTGTGCCTCGGCCGGGTCGAGCGCTCCCGACGCGACCTCGGCGAGGATCTGCTCGCGCGTGAGTGTCGCCTCCCGCTCTGGCTCGCCGTCGCCGTTGAGATCGAGGCGGGTGAGCACCTGAGTCAGCCGCTGGCGAGCGGTGGGATACGAGACCCCGAGATGCTTCTCCAACTCCCGGACGTTCCCGCGCGACGCGAGGAACACGCGCAACACGTCGAGATCGGCCGGCGACAGCGAGCAGAACTCACACTGCTCGAAGTCCCCCCCGAGCTCGCTGCCGCACGAGCGGCAGCCGAGCCTGGTGGTGACGAGGCGATCGCCGCAGACGGGGCAGTCCGACGGCGCCCGGTACCCCTGCTTGCGCGCCGTCATGACTCGTCCTCGTGCTGCCCCGCGGGGGCGGACCCACCGAGGTGGACCGTGGCGTACCCCATCACGACGCTGACGTCGAGGCGTGCTGACCCGTTGCCCATGACGACCTCGTCGGCGGCATCCGTGTGCTGGCCGGTCCACACGACCTTGCCGAGCTGCGATTCTCCGTGGACCACGACGCTCGATTCGTCGCCGAGGTTGACCGTCAAGCTGCCGGACTCGACCCGGATCCGCGATCGACCCGAGGTCACGACCCCGTCGACCGTCACCGCGCCCGCTTGCGCGAGCAGGTCGGACACCTCGGCCACGTCGCCGAGTTGGGCCGAGCCGGCGGTGACGCGGACCTTGCCGAGGTACGGCACATGGGTCGTCGTGAGCGTGCCCGCGGTCACCTCGATGTCGACGACGATCGACGGATTCACGCGAAGGAAGAGCTCCTTGCCCAGTCCGAGCGACCTCAGGTCGTCGAGGCTGCGCGGGGGGCGCAGCAGGGAGAAGCCGTCGAGCGACGGGCCGACCTCTCCGTCACTGACCACGTCGAGCACGGAGCCGTTGCGGCGCAGCACGTGCGGCCCCTCGGCGGCGGCAGTGGCAACGGAGCTGTCGCCGACGATGCGCACGCGGCGACCGACCGCTCGCACGGAAATGCGGTCGACTCCGTTCGTACCCGGCGCGCGTCGACGCTGCGGGCGTTCTTCGTCGGTTGAAGCCTCCTGCCGGAACGACTCACGGGGATGACCGGGATGCTGCGGGCGCTGGGGCCATTCCGCGCTGGACTCCTCAGGGGTGGGAGCCGGTGGCTGCTCGAAGCGCGACGGGTCGGGGGCGTTGCGGAGCGCGTCGATGCGGCGGCTCGCTTCGGCGGCATCGATGCGGCCGGCGGCCAGTTCTTCGAGGATCGGGGTGATGTCCTGGTTGCTCATGCACCAAACCATACCCGAAGTTTAGAAAATAGAAAGTGGGACTTCCAATTTGTTGAAGATAGACCCGGGAGCCGATGCGGGGCTACAGGCGCGAGCGCTACGGTAATCCGGTGACCGAACGACTTCCTCGACCCGTCTGGGTCCTGGCGGCGATCGCGTTCTTCGTGGCGCTGGGGTTCGGTGTGGTCGTCCCCGTCCTGCCCGTCTACGCGCGGACGTTCGGCGTATCGAGCTTCCTCATCGGCGTGGTCACGTCGTCGTTCGCCCTGGTCAGGGTCCTGTTCACGCCGGTCGCGGCGCGGCTGAACCGGCGGTTCGCCGAGCGGTTGCTCCTCGTGGCCGGGGTGTGGATCGTCGGCATCTCGAGCGCGGCGACCGGACTGGCCCAGTCGTACCCGCAACTCCTGATCGCGCGCGCAGCCGGGGGAACGGGCTCGGCGATGTTCACGATCGCCGGCCTGAGTCTGCTGTTGTCGATCACTCCAGCGTCGATGTACGGCAGAGGGTCGGGGGTGTTCGGCGGCGGGTTCCTGCTCGGGGGCATGGCGGGGCCGGCGGTCGGCGGACTGCTGACCGAGGTGTCATTGGCGATGCCGTTCTTCTTCTACGCGGGAACGCTGGCGGTGGCCGGGGCGGTGGCGCTGGCGATGCTGCCCCGCAGCGGGCGCACGATCGACCCGAGCGCTCCCGATCCGGCAGTGACGTTCCGGCGGGCGTGGGGGGACGCGAGGTATCGGGCAGCCGTGGCGTCGTCGTTCGCCCACGGCTGGCAGTCCAACGGGGTCAGGTCGCTCGTGGTGCCCTTGCTCGTTGTCGAGGTTCTGGCCAAGCCTCCGTCGTGGACCGGAATCGCGTTCGCTCTGGCCGCCACGGTTCAGGGGGCGACTCTCTATGCGTCGGGCTGGCTGGCGGATCGGATCGGCCGTCGACCCGTGCTGGTCGTCGGGTCGGTGGTGACCGCGGTGCTGGGCGTGTTCCTGGCCTGGGCCGGCTCGTACGTGCTGCTCGTGCTCGTGCTCTGTGGGTACGGCATCGGCGCCTCGTTGTGCTCGACCTCGTCGCAGGCGTCGCTCGGCGATGCTGGTGCCCGAAGCGGCGGCGCCCTGGCCGGCTATCAGATGGCCGGAGACCTCGGGTCGATCGTGGGCCCCATGGCCGCCGGCCTGTTGCTGGATCGGGGATCAGGCTTCGAGGCGATGGCCCCGGGAGCCGTACTGCTTGCCGCTTCCGCAGTCCTGGCCCTGTTCATGCCGAAAGGGCCGCGCCGGTCCGAGCGCTCAGGTCAGGGCTGAGAGCGCCGCCTGGCACTCCGCGACGTACGCGTCGGCGTCGAACTCAGGAAACAGGCGGGTCTGGATGATCAGTCCGAGCACCATGCCGACCACCATCTGGCCGACGGAAAGCGCCCGGTCGCCGATGCCATGCTCGTTGCACCACGCTTGGAGATGCCCGGCGACGCCGACCCGCAGCGGCCCCGCCTCCTCGATCATGAGCGCGTGAAGGGCAGGATCCGACGATGCGCCGGCCCACACCTGCAGCAGGAGCGGTGCGCTCTCGGCATCGAGGGCCACTCGATTCGCTGCCAGGGTGAACAATTCGACGGGGGACACCGGGCCTTGTTCTGCGAGCGCCGCCGTCAGCGGGACCGCGATGGCTCGGGCCGCGACGGCCCGTACGATGTCCACCTTCGAGTCGAAGTGGTGATAGATCGCCCCGGCGCTGGTGCCGGAGGCGGTGACGATGTCGGCGATCGAGGTCGCCCCGACGCCTTGGTCCCGGATCAGTTGTGCGGCAGCGGTCAGGATGGCTTCTCTGCTCTCTCCGTACTGGCCACGACTCACGGGGCGACAGGTTACCGCGCATCCCTGAGACCCGGACCGCTCGTGTCCTACGCCCAGCGGATCGGCGCCGCCCCCTGGTCGGCCAGCAGCGCGTTGGCCCGCGAGAACGGCTTCGATCCGAAGAACCCTGCGTGCGCCGACAGCGGGGACGGGTGAGGGCTGGCGATGACGGGTACGGCTCCCAGCATCGGTCGTAGCGACTGCGCATCGCGGCCCCACAGGATCGCAACCAGCGGCCCGCCACGCGCAACCAGCGCCTCGATCGCGCGTTGGGTCACCTGCTCCCACCCCTTGCCGCGGTGAGATCCGGCTCGCCCCGGTGTGACGGTGAGCACGCGGTTGAGCAGGAGGACACCCTGGTCGAACCACGGTGTGAGATCCCCGCTGGGCGGAGGATCGATGCCGAGGTCGGTGCGCAGTTCGGCGTACATGTTGCGCAGGCTCCCCGGCAGCGGTGAGACGTCCGCAGCGACGGAGAACGCGAGTCCGACGGGATGGCCGGGTGTGGGGTACGGATCCTGCCCCACGATCAGCACTGTGACGTCGGCGAGCGGCAACGTGAAGGCGCGCAACACTTGGGAGCCGGCAGGCAGGTACGGCCGACCCGCCGCCAGTTCGCTGCGCAGCCAATCGCCGATCGCGTGGATCTGGGGTTCGACATCGGCCAACGCCTCGGCCCAGTCGGCCGCTACCAGGTCACGTAACGACGCCACCCTCGTACCGTAGGGCACGCGGCCACAAGGGCCCCCTGAGCTCGATCCGGCACCTGTAGGACATCCCTGACCTGGCGTGCACTTGAACGATCCTATCCGTGTGGAAATCCTCATCCGAAGTTGATGAGCGAAGCCACCGCCGCTACGTTTTCTCAGACTTGTGAAGCCATGATTCGAAGGGTGGACATGGCTCGACGACAGAAGAGGTAACTCGTGCACTCTCGCCGGGAACGCGGTATCTCCCGCCGAACCCTCACGCCGTAGGCACCCTCTGGAGCGTTCCGGTTGTCACAGCTGCGAGCGCTGCTCCTGCCTTTGCGGTCAGCCCGATGGCCTGCGCTTATGGCACCGCGAACTGGACCACCCGACTGACGGCGACGTCTGCCACCCTGCAGTTGGCGAGCGGAACCAATCTCACCGTCAACGCAACCGTGAGTTCCGGCGCCAGCACAAGCACAGCTTATTCGAACATGTATCCCGAAACGCTCAGCATCGCCCCCTACTCGGGGTCCAACTGGCTCCGGCTGGCGACCGGTGCAAACAATGCCAACGGCGAGTCCATCACGATCACCTTCCCCCAGACCATGTACTGCATCGAGTTTACGTGCAAGACGTCGATACTCAGTGGGTCTCCGGTTCGAGCAAGTATTCCGACTGGGTCAGTGTCTCTGGCGGTTCGGGGTTTACGGTGGGACCTGGTTCTGCCTCGACCACCAACATCACCTACAGCGGCGGGACCGCTTCGATCACGACCAACGCCACCAGCACATCGTCAGGGCTGCAGTGGGACTACACGACCTCCACGAAAGGTCTGGTGAAGTTCTCGGCGGCGAGTGCCTCGTCGTTCACTCTGACGTACAAGAACACGAACGCAGGCGGCGGCACCGATGTCAACGACAACGACCAACAGGTGTGGGTGTCCCCGATCAGGTACTCGACGGTCGACTGCGTCTGCACCTAGCCCGCGGAATCCCTGGTCGACCGTTCTCCATCGGTCTCCCTTGCCCTACAGTGTGCCCAGCAGCAACCGTTGGGGGGCCATGGCAAAGACGAGAACGATCCTGGCCGCGGCCGCAGCAGTCTGTCTGCTCGCATCGACGGACGCCACCGCCACAGCAGCTGACATTGATGTCGTCATCGTGTCGTCGAATGTGTTCGGAAGCATGTCCTGCAACGGGGCGCAGTTGCAGCCGACCGGCACCGGATCGATCCGCTTCCTCTTCAACACCTCGACGAACGGCGGGAAGAATCACCAGGTGGTCAACGCCACGGTGCTCAATCCGCTCGTCTACCTCGACCAAGCCGCCAATCAGTACACCGTGACCGGCAAGGCCAACGAGGTCATGGACTACTCAACCGCGACGGGCTCGTTCCTGGGCGGCAAGGCCACGTACACGATGACGGTGTACGACGCGAACGGCGCCGTCTTCGGCAACTACAGCGGCAAGACAACACTCACGACCGATGGCTATCCGATCCCGATGAGCGGTAGCTGCTAGTTCGATCCACCCGCCTGCTGACGCAGGTGTTCGAGGCGACCGTGGACCAGGGAGATGACCGACGCTCCCTCACCCGCTGCCGTACCCACGCGTTTCATCGATCCTGACCGCACATCGCCCACGGCATACACGCCCGGCATCGAGGTCTCGAGTGCGGCTGGCGGGCAGCCGTGGTGCCAGAACGCCGTACTCACCGCCATCCCGGTCTGGACGAACCCGTCGGAGTCACGCTCGATCCCGCCCGGCATCCACCCGCTCAGAGGTACCGCGCCGAGCAGCAGGAACATCCCGCCGACGGGAAGCCTCCGCCGTACCCCCGTCCCCTCGGTGAGCTCCACCCACTCCAGCCGTCCATCGCCGCCACCGTCGGTGACCTCCGTGCCCCCCGCCACGCTGATCCGCGGATTCCACTGGATCTCGCGGATGAGGTAATCCGACATGGTCGCGGTCAGGTCAGGTCGCCGTACCACGATCGTCACGCTCCGGGCGAATCTGGCCAGGTGAATCGCCGCCTGGCCGGCCGAATTGCCGCCCCCGACCACGATGACATTGGCGCCCGCCATCTCGGGCGCCGCGACCATCGCCGCCCCGTAGTAGACGCCGAGCCCCGACAGTGCTTCGATCGCGGGCACACCGATGCGCCGGTACGTCGCACCGGTCGCCAGCACGACGGTCCGGGCGGAGATGTCTCCGCCGTCGGTGTGCAGCAGGTACGGCTCTGCCCCGCTCAGGTCTGTCACCGGCCAGCCCGTGAAGAACTGGGTGCCGAAGCGGAACGCCTGCAGCCGCGCCCGCTGGCCCAGCCTCATCCCGGAGATGCCGCGCGGGAAGCCCAGGTAGTTGCGGATCATCGAGCTGCCTCCGGCCTGCCCGCCGATCGCATCGGCCTCGATGGCGACGGTGTCCAAGCCTTCGGAGGCGGCATAGACGGCAGCGGCCAGTCCGCCCGGCCCGGCCCCGACGATCGCCACGTCGACGACCCGGTCCACCACGACGTCGGCAGGTTTGCCGTACACCTGTGTCGCCACGTCTCGGCGCGACTCGACGGTCTGCACGCGGCCCTGGGGGTCTTCGACCAGCGGGAACCTGACCGGCCCGCTGAATCGGCTCAGGATGTCTCGACCCACGTCGGATTCGGGGTCGTGAATCCGGTGCGGTATTCCCTGTCGCAGCAGGTAGTCGGCGATCTCGAGCGTGAGCCCGCTGCGCACGGGCGACACGATCCTCACGTTCTCGACCTCGGACGTGGCCACCGTCGAACCCCAGTCGGATAGCAACTCGCCGACCGCGGTGTGGAACTCCTCGTCTCGACGACCACGCGGCATCAACAGGTACGTGTCGACTTTTCCGGCGCTCTGGGCATGCCGCAGGCGTGGCATCAGTTCGGCGAACTTCGAGTAGTGCACCAGAGCGATCCGCTTGGCCGTGGGCACGACAGCTCGGGCGGCGCCGATCACGGCGGCGGCTTCGTCGTACCCCTCGGTCACGTCGACCACGACCATGGCGATGGGTACGGCAGTCGCCGCCAGAGCTCTCAATTCGTTCTCGGCCTCGCTGAAGTCCGGCAGGCGAACGATCTCGTAGTCGCGGCCGTACCGGCCGAACTCGTCGCACACCAGGTCCAGGTGTGCGTTCCCCGCGACCACGACGGCGGGGCGGATGTCGGCAGCGCGGGCTTCGACGCTCACGCGGAGTGACCTTCGGCGATCTGCTCGTGATGCCGTACGACTTCGGTCACGATGAACCGCAGGAACTTCTCGGCGAACACCGGGTCCAGGTCGGCCTCGACGGCCAACTGCTGCAGCCGACGGATCTGCTGCTCCTCGCGGGCCGGATCGGCCGGCGGCAAGCCCTCGGCGGCTTTCAGCGCCCCGACCCGCCTGGTGATCTTGAACCGCTCGGCGAGCAGGTGCAACAGGGCAGCGTCGAGGTTGTCGATCGAGGCGCGGGCGGCCGCGAGGTCAGGCGGAAGGTCGCTGGGTACGGCAGACGCCGCGGCCCGGTCGGCCATCAGATGAGCACCAGCTCGATGCGCTGGAATTCCTTGACGTCGGTGTAGCCGGTCGATGCCATCGCCCGGCGCAACGCTCCCACGAGGTTCATCGATCCGTCGGACGTCACCGACGGCCCGTGGATGATCTCGGCGAGGGAACCGACCGTCGCGAACTTGGCCCGGGTGCCGCGGGGCAGCGTCTCGTGCCAGGCTTCGGCACCCCAGTGGTACCCGTGCCCGGGCGCGTCGGTAGCACGAGCCAGCGGGGCGGCCACCATGACCGCGTCGGCGCCGCAGGCGATGGCCTTGGCGATGTCACCTGAGCGACCGACCGCTCCGTCGGCGATGACGTGCACGTAGCGGCCGCCTGATTCGTCGAGGTAGTCGCGGCGTGCCTCGGCGACCTCGCTGATCGCCGACGCCATCGGCACCTCGATGCCGAGCACGTCTCGGGTGGCGTGACGGGCACCGCCGCCGAACCCCACGAGCACACCGGCGGCACCGGTTCGCATCAGGTGCAGGGCGGTCTGGTAGGTCGCACAGCCGCCGACGATGACGGGCACGTCGAGGGTACGGATGAAGGTCTTCAGGTCCAGTGCTTCCCGGGCCTTGGAGACGTGTTCGGCCGACACGGTGGTGCCGCGGATCACGAAGAAGTCCGGGTTCGACGCGCACACGGCGTCGGCGAATTCTTTGGTGTTCTGTGGTGAGAGCGAACCGGCCACCGGCACGCCGGCGTCGCGAATCTCGGCCATCCGTCGACCGATCAGCTCGGGTTTGATCGGTTCGGAATAGACAGCCTGCATGCGCCGGGTCGCCGTCACCTGGTCGCCGATGGCCGCCAGCTCGGCGAAGATCGGGAGGGGGTCGTCGTACCTCGTCCACAGCCCTTCGAGGTTGAGCACTCCGAGACCGCCGAGGCGGCCCATCTCGATCGCCGTCGCGGGGCTCATCACCGAATCCATGGGCGCCGCGAGCAACGGGAAGTCGAGGGTGATCGCGTCGATACGCCAGGTGAGGTTGACTTCTTCGATGCCGCGGGTACGGCGAGACGGCACCAGCGCGATCTCGTCGAACGAGTAGGCCTTCGTGGCTCGGCGGCTGCGACCGATATCGCTCATGGGTGTTCCTAGCCTGAGTAGTTCGGAGCTTCGACGGTGAACTGGATGTCGTGGGGGTGGGATTCGCGGAGGCCGGCCGACGTGATCCGCACGAAGCGTCCCCGCTCGTGCAGCTGTGGGATGGTCGCCGCGCCGGTGTAGAACATCGACTGCCGCAGCCCGCCGACTAGTTGGTAGGCGACCGCCGCCAGCGGTCCTCGATAGGCGACCTGTCCCTCGATCCCTTCGGGCACGAGCTTGTCGTCGCTGGTGACGTTCGCCTGGAAGTAGCGGTCTTTGGAGTACGACCCCTTCCGCCCGCGGGCGGCCATCGCCCCGAGCGAACCCATGCCCCGGTAGGACTTGAACTGCTTGCCGTTGATGAAGACGAGTTCGCCCGGAGACTCGTCGCAACCGGCGAGGAGAGATCCGATCATGACCGTGTCGGCGCCGGCGACGAGGGCCTTGGCGATGTCGCCGGAATACTGAAGCCCGCCGTCGCCGATCAGCGGGACGCCGGCTGCGCGGCACACCCGTGACGCCTCGTAGATCGCCGTCACCTGGGGCACGCCGACGCCGGAAACCACCCGCGTCGTACAAATCGAACCTGGGCCCACGCCCACCTTGACCCCGTCGACCCCGGCCTCGACCATGGCCCGGGCGCCGTCGTACGTCGCGACGTTCCCGGCGACCACGTCGACACCGGCGGCAGCAGGGTCGCTCTTGAGCCGCCGGATCATCTGGACGACCGCCTGGCTGTGCCCGTGGGCCGTGTCCACGACCAAGAGGTCCACCCCCTCTTCGACCAGCGACATGGCGCGGGTGTAGCCGTCGCCGAAGAAGCCCACCGCCGCGCCGACCCGGAGCCGGCCCAGGTCGTCCTTGGTCGCGTTCGGGTGCTTGGACGACTTGACGAAATCCTTGAGCGTGAACAGACCCTTGAGCTTGCCGTCCGCGTCGACCAGCGGCAGCTTCTCGATCTTGTTGGCGGCCATGAGTTTGAGGGCGTCTTCGCCGGAGATGCCGGGGTGGCCGGTGATCAGCGGCATCCGGGTCATGACGTCGGCGACCAGCCGGTTCGGGTCGTCTTCGAAACGCATGTCGCGGTTGGTCACGATGCCCAGCAGCCGCATGGTGTCGTCGACCACCGGTACGCCGGAGATGCGGTACGTGCCACACATCTCGTCGACTTCACCGATCGTGCGGTCCGCGGTGATCGTGATCGGCTCTTCCACCATGCCGGCCTCGGACCGCTTCACCCGGTCCACCAGAACGGCCTGCTCGTCGATCGGCAGGTTGCGGTGCAGGATCCCGAGTCCGCCCTCGCGCGCCATCGCAATGGCCATCCGGGCCTCGGTGACCGTGTCCATCGCCGAGCTGAGGAGCGGGATCTTGACCGAGATGTTCTTCGAAACCTTGCTGGAGGTGTCGACGTCTGAGGGGATCACGTCTGACTCGTTCGGGAGCAACAGCACGTCGTCGAAGGTCAGACCCAGCATCGCGAACTTGTCGGGTACCCCGGCGCCGTTCAGATCGGACGAAGTCACGCAGCATCACCTTTCGCTAGGCGGCCATCGTATCGGCGGACCTTCCGGGTACGGATCGACTGGTCAGCGGGCGGTCGGGTCGCTGTGCCAAACGCACGGACCGTAGGGGACCGCCTCGGTCCCCTTTCAGTTCCTTTGACGCCTCGGGGTATCACCCGAGCGGTGTGGTGCCTCCGATCGAGCGGATGGGCACCGCTGGGGTGCCCGCCCCCATCCGAAAAAGGGAGTTCCATCATGCGTCAGGCGTACCGAGTCATCGCCTTCCTCATCTGCGCGCTGGTCATGCTGCAAGCGTCGATGGCGGTGTGGGCCGAAGCAGGTCTCGGACTAGGGATCCTGGGTCACAGCTTCCCGATCCTGGGTCTGCTGCACGGCATCAACGCCCTCGCCTTGTTCACCGCCGCGTTGCTCGCAGGCCGCGGCATCGGCCGTACCGCCACTGTCAGCGCCGCCGTCCCGTCAGCGCCCGCACATGTCGGCGTCCGCTGAGGCCGCTCGTCCCACGAAGGTGGCGAGGGTGATCCGCCGGGCCACGGTGGTGGTTGCGGTCGTCGCCCTCGCCGTCATCGGGTGGCTGTGGTTCGACAGCCGGATGCCGTCCGCGTACTCCGCCCTCGACATGGGCAGGCCGGAGTACGGGGGCGGTTCCGTGCCGTCCGGGCATGCAGGTCACTCACATGGAGGTGGGGAACCGACCGGGTCGTCCGTCGACGTCACGGACTTGGTGCTCGACCCGGCTCGCCCCGCCGACGTGACCGTCACGCTCGTCGCGCGGCAGGAAGCCGTACGGCTGGCGAACGGAACCACGATCGACGGCTACACGGTGAACGGGATGTCCCCCGGACCCACGATCGAGGCGGTCGACGGCCAGGTGGTCGAGGTCAGGTTTCGCAACGAGAACGTGACCGGGGGAGCGACGCTGCACTGGCACGGGATGGACGTGCCCAACGCCATGGACGGTGTCGCCGGCGTGACCCAGGACGCGGTCCTGCCAGGCGGGGAGTTCGTCTATCGGTGGATCGCCGAACGTGGCACGTACTGGTATCACTCCCATCAGCTCAGCCACGAGCAGGTGCTGCGGGGGTTGTTCGGGGCGATCGTCGTACGTGCCGCAGGGGCACCGCAGGCCGACGACGTGGTCGCGCTGTCGCACACGTACGGCTCAGTCCGTACCTTGAGCGGGGCACAGGAGTCGACGTTGCCGGCGCAGGTGGGGTCGCGCGTGCGGGTCCGCATCGTCAACACCGACAACGGGCCGATCCCGGTGTGGGTCGCCGGTGCGCCGTACCGACTTGTCGCGGTCGACGGCCGCGACCTGGTGGGGCCGGGCGAGGTCAGTACGACGAAGGTGCTGGTCACGGCCGGCGGACGCGCGGACGTGGAGGTCGTCGTACCCGTCGGCGGGGTGCGGGTGCAGGTGCCGGGAGCTTCGATCGCGATCGGTTCTTCGACCGCTCCGACGGCGAGCGCTCCGACCGCGATCCTGGACCTTCTTTCGTACGGCAAGCCGGCCGCCCTGCGGTTCGACCTGACGAGGGTGGATCGGACGTTCAGGTACGACATCGGCCGTCGGCCTGGGTTCCTGTTCGGCAAGCCCGGGATCTGGTGGTCGATCAACGGCGCGGTCGGCAAGGATGTCCCGATGTTCATGGTCGAACAGGGCGACGTCGTGCGGATGACCCTCCACAACAGCTCGGGCGAGGTGCACCCCATGCATCTCCATGGACACCATCTGCTCGTGTTGTCGCGCAACGGTACGCCGAGCACCGGATCGCCCTGGTGGGTCGATTCCCTGAACGTCGAGAACGGTGAGACGTACGAGGTGGTGTTCGTCGCAGACAACCCCGGCATCTGGATGGACCACTGCCACAACCTGCCCCACGCCTCCGAGGGTCTGATGACCCACCTCATGGATGCCGGTGCGACCACCGGTTTCAAGCTGGGTACGGTCAACGACCCGGAGTAGGTGCCTGGGCTCACGCCGGACGGGTCGCTGTCGCGCGTGGCCGGCTCGATCGTCAACGTCGAGACCCTTAGCGCGTCGATCGCCCTCCCAGACACCGGGTGATCGACGTGCTAAGGACGTGTGATCTTCGTGACAAGCTCGTAGGACACATGTCGGACGTCGATCGGAGTGAGGAAACGATGTCGAACAGGCTGGCCGGAAACCAATCGGCGTACCTTCGAGGACATGCCGCCGACCCGGTCGACTGGTGGCCGTGGGGGGACGAGGCATTGGCAGACGCGAAACGCCGTGACGTACCCCTGCTGATCAGCGTCGGATACGCCGCCTGCCATTGGTGCCACGTGATGCACGCGGAGTCGTTCTCTGACCCTGAGGTGGCCGCCGTCATGAACGAGCACTTCGTGCCGATCAAGGTGGATCGCCAGCAGTCCCCTGACGTGGACGCGGCGTACATGCAAGCGACCCAGGCCATGACCGGTAGTGGCGGGTGGCCGATGACCGTCTTCGCCTCCCCGAGCGGCGAACCGTTCTTCACCGGTACGTACTACCCTCCGCGGCGACAAGGTCAGATGCCTGCCTTCCGGGAGGTGCTCGATGCCATCGTCGGCGTCTGGGCCGAGCGCCGGGCCGACGTCGACGAATCAGCCGCCGTGGTCGTCGCGCAACTCGCGCAGGCCGGCGAGATCGAGGCCGATGGCGACCGTCCCGACGTCGGCGCCACGCTGGAGCGGCTGTCGACCGGGTTCGACCCGATCCACGGAGGATTCGGCAGGTCACCGAAGTTCCCGCCGACGACCGTGCTCGATGCGCTGCTCGTGCGAGGTGACCCCGCCACGCTCGACCTGGCCGTGACGACGCTCGACGCCATGGCCCGGGGCGGCATCCACGATCAGGTGGGCGGCGGGTTCCACCGGTACAGCGTCGACGCGGGCTGGGTCGTGCCTCACTTCGAGAAGATGCTGTACGACAACGCCCTCCTGCTCGGCACTTACGCACGCGCTTGGCGTCGCGTCCCGGACCACGACCAGGCGCACCGGTGGCTGTTCGAGCGCACGACCCGCCGGATCGTGACCTGGTTGATCCGCGAGATGCGACTACCCGGAGGGGCGTTCGCCGCCGGACTGGATGCCGATTCGGTGGATGTGCGAGGTGAGAGCCATGAGGGCATCTTCTACGTCTGGAACCCCGAACTGCTCGCCGATGCCCTCGGCGAAGCCGAGGCCGCGTGGGCCCAGCGGGTCTTCCATGTGACGACGGGCGGCACGTTCGAGTACGGCTTGTCGACCCTCCAGCTCCGAGGATCCGACGTCGACGACGCGCGGCTGGACCAGGTTCTCGACCGGCTGGCCGAGGTGAGATCGGTCCGGGCCCGCCCGGCCACCGACGACATCGTCGTCGCGGCCTGGAACGGCTGGCTGATCGATTCGCTGGTGACGGCAGGCATGATCTTCCGCGAACGGGCATGGCTCGACCACGCCCATAGCGCCGCCGAGTACGTCTGGCGCGTCCACTGGCACGAGGGCCGGTTGAGCCGTACCTCACGCCACGGGGAACCCGCGGCCAGCGGTGGAGCAGCCGCCGACGACTACGGCGCGCTGGCTCTCGGATTCGCCCGGCTGGCGGGAGCCTTGGGCGACGCAACCTGGCTCGACCGCGCGCGGCTCCTGCTCGACACCGCGCTCGACCTGTTCGGCGCTGACGACGGCGGGTTCTTCGACGCCGAGGCCGGTACGGTCTTCCGTCGCCCTCGCGACGTGGCCGACAATGCGACCCCGTCGGGTACGGCGAGCCTGGTCGCGGCGCTCCGGCTGGTGGGGCTCATGGCCGAGGTCCCCGAGTACGGCCAACGCGCCGATCAGGCCGTACGGACGACCTGGGCGGTCCTCACGTCTGCGCCCCGGTTCGCCGGCTGGCCGCTGGCAGACCTGCTCGTCACTGAAGAAGCGGCTCAGGGGCTCCAGCCTGCTCAGGTCGTGGTGGTCACCGCTGATCCCGTCGGCGACCTGGCCTCCGCCGCTGCTCGGATGGCGCCGGTCGGTTCGGCGATCGTGGTCGGCCCGGCCGGCACGACCGGGTTTGGCGACCTGTTCGAAGGCCGCGACGGCGAGGACCTGGCCTACGTCTGCCGGGGCCAGGTCTGCTTCGAACCGGCCTCGCAGGTCAAGGACCTCAAGGAGCGGCTCTGGCGGCGACGGCGCTGACTCAGCCGATCGTGACGATCGCGATCGCGGCGTAGTGGCAAGCGGCGGCAAGAATCGTGCACAGGTGGAAGACCTCGTGGAACCCGAACCACGCCGGCGACGGGTTCGGGCGCTTGCGCGCATAGGCAACGGCGCCGAACGTGTACAGCAGGCCACCGGCGACGATCAGCGACACGACGAGGGGGCCACCGACCGCCCAGAACGCGCCCATCCAGCCACAAGCGGCCCACCCCATGGCGATGTAGAGCAACACGTACAGCCACCTCGGCGCGCCCAGCCAGAAGACCCTGAACAACACGCCGAGCGCGGCAGCTGACCACACCAGGGACAGCAGCAGGATCCGGCTGGTACCCGACAGCATCGCGATCGCCAGCGGGGTATACGTCGCCGCGATGAACACGAAGATGTTGGAATGGTCGATCCGCCGGAGGAGCGCTCGAGCCGTACGCCCCCAGCGGCCCCGATGGTAGGTGGCGCTGACGCCGAACAGAAGCAGCGATGCTGCGAGGTAGATCGCAGCTCCCACGCGCCCAGGCGTCGTGCGGGCGAGCGCGATCACGACGATCCCGCCCGCCAACGACAGCGGGACTGCTGCGGCGTGGAGCCAGCCGCGCAAGCGTGGTTTGATCTCCGCCGCGATCGAATCGAGGGCTGCGCCGGGGTTCGTCGATGTGGTCATGTCACCGTGCCTTACTTTACGGTTCCGTAGGTTTCGGGTATCAACGTAGCACGAACTCTCCGGTGCGCGAGACCCGCCCTCGATCTGCGGCCTATCGTTGCGAGCGTGTCCCGGTTGGATCGGTTCGTTCAGTGGCTGGATCGCCTGCACCCCAAGGGATTGCTCTACAGCACCTACGAGCAGCGCCTGATCGCCGAACTCGGATCGTCGCGCCTGCCTCAGCATGTCGCCGTACTCGCCGACGGCAACCGCCGCTGGGCCCGCCTCAACGCGCCGGGGCAGACGCTCGTGGCGGGGTACCGAGCCGGCGCTGCCAAACTCCGTGAGTTTGTCGGCTGGTGCGACGAGGCGGGACTGTCGATCGTCACGCTGTGGGTCCTGTCCACCGACAACCTGACCCGGGCGAACGACGACGAGTTCAGGCCGCTGCTGGAGGTGATCGAACAGTTGGTCGTGGACCTCGCGGCCGAAGGTCGGTGGCGGGTGCGCACCGTCGGGGACCTTGACCTTTTGCCTCCCGACATGGCCGAACACCTCCGGCAGGCATGCGCGTCGACCGACGGAGTCGAGGGCTTGGCCGTCAACGTCGCCGTGTCGTACGGCGGTCGACACGAGCTCCGTGACGCGGTGAGGTCACTGTTGGCCGAGGAGTCGACGAAGGGAACGACGCTCGCCGAACTCGCCGAAACGCTCGAGATCGAACAGATCTCCGACCACCTGTACACCGCCGGCCAGCCCGATCCCGACCTCATCATCCGAACCTCGGGTGAGCAACGGTTGAGCGGTTTCCTGATGTGGCAGTCCGCCCACTCGGAGTTCTACTTCTGCGAGGCCCTGTGGCCCGACTTCCGCCGGGTCGACTTCCTGCGCGCCTTGCGTTCGTACGCTCAGCGGGAGCGTCGATTCGGCCGTTGAGCGGGTACGGCCGATCCACCCTCAGAGCTTGGCCAGGACCAGTTCGAGTACGGCGGACCGCAGTGTCGAGTCGAGATCGACTTCGAGGATCGCTCGGGCGCGAGACGCCGCATCCGGCCACTGGGACATGGCCCGGCTGACCTCGTCCTTCTGGGCGAACGGTACTTCTGCCCGGTCCACCAGAGCGAGCACGCGCCGTACCACGTCGTTGTCGCTGAGCTGGGGGCGGTCGAACCGTACCGCCGCGCCAACCCCGGTCGCCACGTCGCCCAGGTGGACGCGCAGCCTCGCGGAGTCGCGGTCGTACGTCGTTTGCCGGTCGGCCGACGTCTCGGCCACCCCACACAGGGTGATCGTCCAGTCGCGGGTCTCCGGCACGATTCCAGGGGCGCCGATCTCGGCCGGATGGATCGTGAAGATTCCTTCGGTGTCCGACCACGTCAGCCGAGTCCGTACGGCGACGGGGTCGGCCGCGTCGTCGTCCTCGTAGAGCTCGAACGAGCCGTCCCCGCCGGGTACGACCAGCACCGACAACGAACTCGGGTTGGCGACGCCGTACTCGCCGAACCCCGTCATCGGCACGATCGCCCCCGGCTTGCCCAGCGCCGGGTATTGCTCCAAGGGCCGGTGCAGGGTCACCTCGCGGTCGCCGTCGTAGGACACGCCGGTCTCCAGGTCGACCCAGACGCCGGCTGGCAGCCGCGTGGTGACCGTCGCCACGCCGACGGCCCGGTCAGCCGGGGAGGTAATCGCCGCGACGAGCAATTCGGAACCGAACCGGAACGAGGTCGGTGCGTGCAGCGTGCGGAGCGAAACATCGGTCCAGTAGAGCGGTTCCACGATCGGCCGGCCCTGGCTGTGGGCGCGCTCGTTCATCGTGTAGAGGTACGGCAGCAGTCGGTGCCTCAGTTGCAGGAAGTGCGTCTGGACGTCGGCAGCGATGGGGTTGAACCGCCAGGGTTCCTTGCTGTTGAAGGGATTCAGCGTCGAATGCAGCCGGTTGATCGGCGAGAAGGTGCCCAATTGCACCCAGCGGGTCGCCAGTTCGTCGTCCTTGACCCCGAACATGTGACCGCCGATGTCGTGACTCCACCAGCCGTACCCGATGTTCGCTGCGGTCGCGGTGAAGTACGGCTGGAACGCCAGGGATTCCCAACTGATCACGGTGTCGCCGGAGAAGCCGACCGGGTAGCGATGCGAGCCGGGGCCGGCGTACCGGGAGAAGGTGAGCGGGCGCCTACCGTCGCGGGCGGAGTCGAGGAAGTGCAGGTGGTTGAGGAGCCAGAGCGGGTCGAGGCCGCCGATCTTGGAGTACGGCCCTTGCTGCCAGTCCAGCCACCAGAAGTCGACGCCTTCGTCTTCCAGCTTGTGGTGGACGAGGTCGAAGTACGCATCGCGGAACATGGGGTCGGTGAGGTCGAAGACTGCCGGTCGGCCGCTCGCGGGGTCGATTCCCATGGCCTGGGCGACCCGTTCGTACGACTCCTCGTGACGCCGGATGCCGTCGGCCGGGTGGACGTTGAGCGCGATCTTCAGTCCGCGCTCGTGGAGCCACGCCATGAAGCCGGCGGGATCGCCGAACAGGTCGCGATTCCACGTGTAACCGGTCCAGCCGCTGCCGATCTCGGGATCGACGTCGGTGACGTGCCAGTCCATGTCGATGACGCCGACGCTGAACGGAATCCCGGCTTCCTCGAACCGTTCGATCAACGCTCGGTATTCCGCGTCCGTGTACGGGTGGTACCGACTCCACCAGTTCCCCAGGGCGAACCGTGGCACGAGGGGCTGCGGCCCGGTCAGGGTGTAGAAGTCGGCAAGCGCGCCTGGAAAGTCGTGGCCGTGGGCGAAGACGTACACGTCGATGTGCCCTTCCGGCCTGGGCTGGAAGGTGTCGCCGACCATGAGCAACGAAGCGGAATCGTCGAGCGCGGCGATTCCCGTCGTCGAAACCAGGCCTGGTTCGAGTGGTACGGCACCATCGGCTTCGTCGAGGGTGCGAGCCGTACCCCCCAGGTTGGTGGTCACCCCGAAGTGGACAGGCTTCGTCGGCTCCCCGTAGCGCCAGACGGAGTGGTACGACGTGACGCCCAGCGCCTGGACCTTGAGGCCGTTCGTGGTGAACGGTCCGCCGTCGTATTCCAGGTGGAGGTACGGCGTGCGGATCTGGAGCGCTCGGCCGTCCCGGGCGACGTCGAAGGGAACCGGATCGAAGGCCCGGTTCCAGACGACCTGACTCGCCTCGTCGACGAACTCGCCGGTCGGTGACCATTCCAGGCGGAGCAGACGCGAGGTCAGGAGCGTGATCCGATAACGGTCGCCCACGACCGTCGAACTCTCGGGCGCCACGGGCGTGGTGTCGACGATGTAGCTCACGCCTCGAGAGCCTATTGGAACGTGCCAATGCGAGCATCACTCGACTCTCGGATGTGCTTCCTCGGCCGACTTCATGGCCAGCAGCACGGCCGCGCCGATCACCAGCACCGCGCCGCCGATCGCGACGATCCCGAGCCGCTCGCCGAACAGGGCCATCGCCAACAGGCTGGCCAGCACGGGTTCGAGGCTCGCGATGACGCTGGCCCGGGTGGCGGCCAGCAGCCGCAATCCTGCGCTGTAGAGCACGTAGGCGACGTACGTGCACAGGATCGCCAGTCCGGCGAGAGCCAGCCAGGCAGTGGTGGATTTGTGTGCGAACGGCACCCAGGGCAGCAGGCCGAGTGCACCGACGGGCATGGCGATGGCGAACAAGGCCGGCGGCCGATACCGGTCAAAGAAGAACGTGCCGTACAGGTAGACCGCGCTGTACGTCAGTGCCGATGTCAGCCCCCACCCCACCGACGACACCGACACAGCCACACCCCGGCCGCCGCCGAGGCTGACGAGCGCGATGCCGGTCAAGGACCCGACGACGGCCAACAAGGTCCGGCCGGTCAGCCGTTCCTTGAGCAGCACCCAACTCAGCAGCGCGACGAAGGCGGGCGCGGTGTAGAGCAGGACGCTCGCCAGGCTGGCCCCGCCCTCCCTCACGGCGAACTGATAGGCGCTGTAGAAGAGGCTCACGCCGACCAGCCCGAACGCCACCGTCGTCACCAGATCCCGGCCACGTGGCGCACGGGCTCGAATCGCGACGGCGTGGACGACGAAGCAGACCCCGGCCAGGGCTGCCCTCCAGAACGAAATCTCCGCCGGGCCGATCCCCTCAGCCTGCGCCACCTTGCCCAGGATGCCGAGCAGGCTCCAGAGCGCCGCGGCGCCGGCGATCAGCAGGGGGCCCTTGAGGGTCACGGCCGCGAGGCTATCGACAGCGCCTCGGATCGGCCGAACTTGTTCACTCACCCGTCACGGCGTGGCTCCCGGGACGGCTCGGCCGTACCCGTAGTTTCGGAGCCACGGGCGGAGGGGAAGCCGCCCGGACGGAGGCAGTGCATGCCGTGCAGTCGCGCGTTTGCCCATCGCCTTCGGCTCGTGACCACCAGCGAGCCGAGGTCGACCTCGGCCCGCCGAGAGGACAACCGTGACCACCACCGCCCAGGACCCGTTCACCGGAATTGAGCAAGGCAGCCTGGTCAAGACGTACGTCGTCGACACCTCGGTGCTGCTGAGCGATCCGCACGCGATGCTCCGGTTCGCCGAGCACCACGTCGTGTTGCCGGTGGTCGTGATCACCGAACTCGAGGCCAAACGCCACCACCCTGAATTGGGTTACTTCGCCCGGTCAGCTTTGCGGCTCCTCGACGACCTGCGAATCATGCACGGGCGATTGGACGCCCCAGTGCCGGTCAACGCCGACGGCGGCACGCTCGCGGTCGAGCTCAACCACACCGATCCGCTCGTGCTGCCCGCCGGGTTCCGCCTCGGCGACAACGACTCGCGGATCCTGGCCGTCGCGCTCAACTACCGGGCTGAGGGAGCGCCGGTCGTGTTGGTCAGCAAGGACCTGCCCATGCGCGTCAAGGCCGCGGCCGTCGGTCTGGACGCCGAGGAGTACCGCGCCGAGTTGGCGGTCAGCACCGGCTGGACGGGCATGGCTGAGGTCGACATCACGGCGGCCCTGATGGACGCCTTGTACGCCGGCGAGGCGGTGGCCCTGCCCGAGGTGGATGTGCCGTGTCATACCGGTTTGGTGCTGCACGGCGGTGGTTCGTCGGCGCTGGGGCGGCTGCACCCCGACGGCTTGGTACGGCGGATCAAGGCGGAGCGGGACGCCTTCGGCATCCACGGCCGGTCGGCCGAGCAGCGCGTCGCCCTCGACCTGCTGCTCGATGCTTCTGTCGGGATCGTCTCGTTGGGCGGCAGGGCGGGTACGGGCAAGTCGGCCTTGGCCCTGTGCGCGGGGCTGGAAGCCGTACTGGAGCGGGGGCTGTATTCGAAGGTGATCGTGTTCCGGCCGCTGTATGCGGTCGGTGGTCAGGAACTCGGGTTCCTGCCCGGCTCGGAGACCGAGAAGATGAACCCCTGGGCGCAGGCCGTCTTCGACACCTTGTCGAGCGTCACCCACAAGAACGTGATCGACGAGGTGCTGGCCCGAGACATGCTTGAGGTGCTGCCGTTGACGCATATCCGTGGACGGTCGCTCCACGACGCGTTCGTCATCGTCGACGAGGCTCAGTCGCTGGAGCGCAACGTGCTGCTCACGGTGCTGAGCAGGATCGGCCAGAACTCACGGGTCGTGCTGACCCACGACGTCGCGCAGCGCGACAACCTGCGGGTCGGTCGTCACGACGGAGTGGTGGCCGTGGTCGAGAGGTTGAAGGGCAATCCGTTGTTCGCCCACGTCACCCTCAGCCGCAGCGAACGGTCGGCCATCGCGGCGTTGGTGACCGACCTGCTCGAAGACGTCGCGGTGTAGCGACGTCGTTGTCTGCTCAGAGGTGCTCGGGCCCCTTGGGCAGATTCGTCGGATCGTCGTACCGGGCACCCTCGGGCCGCGAGGGCTGAGCCATGAGGATGATGTTGATGATCCCCCCGACGTACGGAACCATGCCCAGCAGCATCATCCAGCCGCTCTGGTTGGTGTCGTGGAGGCGCCGGATTCCGAGGCTGAGGCTGGGCAACAGCGCGGCCAGAGAGATCAGGCCCACGAGCAGGTACCCCAGCACGAACATGCCACCGGCAGCGTCGCTGCTGCCGGTCACTCCGCCGACGATCGCAGTTCCGAACCCGACCAGCACCATGGCGCCGACCATGAGGAGGGCCAGGAACAGCGTGAACCACCAGTACTCCGAGAGCGACGCACGCCCGGTGAAGTTCGTCGCGTTCTTGATCGCGAGCTTGATCGCCTGCCCGAAGGTCACCTTGGGGCGCGGTGTCGAGTTCCCGATCCCGAACCCATAGCCGTACGGCTGAAGCGCTTGGCCGGAGTAGGGCGGCGCGCTGTAGTTCGCGTACTGCGTCGTCGCGGGCTGGGCGTACTCCTGTACGGAGGACTGGCCGTACGCCGGGGCGGCCGGGAGGCTGTACGGCTGGGCCTGGCCGTACAGGCTCTGCTGCTGAACCGGCGCGGGCGTGTACCCGGCCGATGCGAGGCCGTACGGCTCGGAGGCCGAAGATCCCGATGTCGGCTGCGAGTACGGGGCCTGGCCGTACGGGGCGTAGCCCTGGCCGTACGGGTCCGAGGCCGAGGCGCCAGACGTGGGCTGGGTGTACGACGCCTGGCCGTAGGGGGTCTGGCCGAGCGAGGCGGCGTACGGCGTCCCCTCGGCAGAGCCGTACTGGGCGGCCGAACCGTACGGGTCGTTCTGGCCGGGGTGCGGCTGATTCTGGTACGGGCTGCTCATCTCGTCCTCGCGGGGGATCGACCGTGGATACTCCAGGCTAATGCCCGACCGGGCCGATCCTCGACTCCCGTCCAGCCGACGGGCCCAGGCAGCCGATCGTGCGGCCGGCAGCTCAGGCCGGCTTGGTCACGGTGTAAATAGCGTAGTCAAGCTCGCGATTGCCCCGGGTGAGAGGCACGATGCGCTCGGTGGCGCGGCCGTCGAGGCAGGTCATGTCGTACCATAACTGCTTGCTGACGCCCTGCGACCAGATCGCCAGCTTGCCGCCCGGCACCAGGTGGTTCATCGCGCTGGAGAGCATCCGCGGCTCGTACAACTGCGCATTGTGGGCGTGGACGAGGAAGTCGGGCCCATTGTCGACGTCCAGACAGATCGCGTCCCAGGGGCCGAACACGCCCGGCAAAGGTTCGGGGCTGCCGAGCACGTCGGCGATGTCGCCGTGGTGAAGGCTGACCCGCGGATCGGACGTGATCTGAGCGAGCAGTTCGGTACGGCCTTCTTTCGCCCAGCGGATCAGAGCTCCCGAGATCTCGACCACGTCGATGTGACTGGCCCCGGTCTCCAGCAGGCGCCACGTCGTATAACCGAGCCCGAGCCCGCCGACCAGCACCAGCCCTGGATCGGGGCCGACCGCGTCGGCCAGTAGACGCTCGGACCTGGTCTCGGTCGAGTCCATGGCGAAGGCGCCGTTGACGATCAGTTCGTCGGTCGAACCGCGTCGGCGCAGGGCGATGTCGAAGCCGTCCTCGGCTGATCGGGCGAGCGTCTCGACGTCGTGCATCCGCCCATCGTCTCGCAGTCGGCCCCGCTGCGCGAGAACCGCACCGGATGTGTCTGGCATGCAACGATGGCAGGCATGGCTTCGACCAAGCGCGCCAAGCGCCCGATCGACATGGCGTTGTCGCTGGCCGTGCTGCTGATTCCGGTGCTGGTGATTTCCTGGTTCTTCGCCCGGCACACCGAGACACCGATCAGGCCGGTGGAGTGGCGGCCGGTGCTCGCCCAGGCCCGCGCCGAGTCGCCGTACCGCGTGCTCGCCCCGGTGAACCTGCCCGCCTCGTGGGTGGCCACGAAGGTGTTGTGGGCCAAGCCGGGTCAACCTGGAGTCGACCGGGAGCCGTCGCCGGGGTCGGTCTGGCAACTCGGGATGCTGAGCCCCGACCACACCTACGTCACGATCACCCAGCGCGACGCGGCCGGGGAGAAGTTGGTCGCCTACGTCACCCGCGACGCCCACGTCGACGGACAGTCTTCGGACGGCTGGGTGAGGTACGTCTCTGCCGACCAGCGCACGCGGGGACTGGTACGTACGGACGGCTCCGTCACGTCGGTCGTGGCGGGGGACACGACCTACTCCGAACTCGAAGCTTTCGCGTCGACGTTACGGAACGAATAGCGGCCGACATTCCGTATGTGCGGGTCATAGGATGCCGAATATGCCGCACTTCCGGATCGGCGAAGCTGCCGAACTCCTCGATGTTTCCGACGACACCCTGCGCCGGTGGGTGGACCAGGGCCGCCTTCCCGCCGCACACGACGAGACGGGCAAGCTCGTGGTCTCCGGCGAAGACCTGGCCAAGCTGGCCCAGGACCTGGCGGGCGACACGGCTCACCCCAGCCGTACCTCGGCTCGCAACCAGTTCCGTGGCCTGGTCACGCGGATCATCTCCGACCAGGTGATGAGCCAGGTGGAGGTGCAGTGCGGTCCGTTCCGCGTGGTGTCGCTGATCTCCACCGAGGCCGTGCGCGAACTCAACCTGACCGTGGGCTCGGTCACCACGGCCCGCGTGAAGGCGACCAATGTCGTACTCGAACACGACCCCAACGCTCGAAAGGCCTCCTCGTGAACGTCCGATTCCTCGCCCCTGTCGTCGCCCTTCTGCTGGGATTCGGGGGGTGTTCGACATCAGCAACACCTGCGGCTCCGACGAGTTCGGCAGCGCCCGCCACGATCACCGTCTTCGCTGCGGCGTCGCTCAAGGGCGCCTTCGACACCATCGCAACGGGCTTCAAGGCGGACCACCCCTCGATCGACGTCAGGATCAGCTACGACGGCTCGAACATCCTGGTCGACCAGATGGCGGGTGGAGCACCGGCTGACGTCTTCGCATCGGCCGACGAGAAGAACTTCACCCGGGCGGTCGACGGCTCGCTCATGGCCGATCGAGGCGCGATCTTCGCGACCAACGCGTTGACCCTCGTCGTGCCGGCGGGCAACCCGGGCAAGATCACCGGGCTCGATGCGTCGCTCGACGGCAAGAAGCTCGTCATCTGCGCCGTCGGCGTGCCGTGCGGCAACGCGACCGCCGACCTCGCCGCAGACGCCGGCGTCACGTTGAAACCGGTCTCGGCGGAGCAGAAGGTCACCGACGTGCTGGGGAAGGTCACCTCCGGCGAGGCCGACGCGGGCATCGTCTATACCACGGACGCGAAGTCGGCCGGGGCCAAGGTGGTGGCGATCCCGCTGGCGAAGGCGGAGGCTCATGTGAACCGATACCCGATCGGGGTCACGGCTCATGCCAAGGCACCCGCGGCCGCGCAGTCGTTCGTGTCGTACGTCACCGGCCCTCAGGGCCAGCAGGTCCTTGCCACGTACGGCTTCGGGAAGCCGTGAGCCGAGCGAGACGGACGCTCCCGGGTTGGGTGTACGTACCGGCCTGCCTCGCCCTGGCGTTCGTTGCGCTGCCGGTGGCGGGTCTGCTCAGCCGGGTGCCGTGGCCCCGGCTGCTCGATCACCTGACGACCGGCGAGTCGATCGATGCTTTGAGGCTCAGCCTGGTCACGTGTACGGCATCGCTCGTCTTGTCGATCGGGCTCGGCTTGCCGCTCGCCCTGGTCCTGTCGAAGGCCCGAGGCGTGTGGGCCGCCGTGGCTCGGGTGTTTGCCGTACTGCCGATGGTATTGCCGCCGGTCGTCGCCGGCCTGGCGTTGCTGACGACCCTGGGCCGGCGCGGTTTGATCGGGCGTTCCCTGTCCGCTGCGGGTATCGAGATCGGGTTCACGACGGTCGCGGTCGTGATCGCCCAGACGTTCGTGGCGATGCCGTACTTCGTGGTCGCGATGGAGGGCGCCTTGCGGACCTTGGACGACGGGTACGAACGCGTCGCGGCCACGCTCGGGGCTAGGCCCAGCATGATCCTGGGCCGGGTGACGTTGCCGCTCCTGGCGCCGGCCGTGGTCGCCGGAGGTGCGATGGCGTTCGCCAGGGCCCTGGGGGAGTTCGGTGCGACGCTGACGTTCGCGGGCTCCCTGCAGGGGACGACGATGACGCTGCCGCAGGCGATCTACCTGCAGCGTGAGGTCGACCCGGAGGCCGCGCTGTCGCTGTCGGTCGTGCTGCTCGTGATGGCGGCCCTGCTCATGCTGCTGTCGAGCTGGGTGAATCGACGGGCGGAACGACACCGTGGCTAGCGACCGGATCGGGGGGGTCGTCGTGTCGGCGACCGTCGAGGCCCGTCACTTCGGTGCCGACATGACCTTTCCCGCGGGACAGGTGACGGCGCTGGTGGGCCCGAACGGGTCGGGCAAGTCCACGACGCTCGCGCTGGTGTCGGGAGAGATCCGGCCGGACGCGGGGGAAGTGACGATCGACGGACGGGTCGTGGCCGACGCGACCACGAGCGTGCCGCCGCATCGCCGTACCACCGCACTGCTTCAGCAACGCGCCCTGTTGTTCCCTCACCTGTCGGTGCTTGACAACGTGGCGTTCGGGGTACGGGCCAGAGGTGCCGGTCGGCGGGCGGCGCGTGATCGGGCAGCCTCCGAACTCGCCGCGATGGGTGCAGCCGAGTTCGCCGATCGGCGACCCCACGCGCTGTCGGGCGGCGAGCAGCAGCGGGTCTCCCTGGCGCGGGCCCTGGCCACCGACCCGACCGTGGTGCTCTTGGACGAGCCGCTTGCCTCGGTCGACGTCGCAACGGCGGCATCGCTGCGGCAGGTGCTGGCGTCACGTCTGTCGACGAGCGACGCGACGGTCGTGCTGGTCACCCACGATCCCCTGGACGTGTGGGCCCTCGCCGACCGCGTGGTCTGCCTCGATCAGGGACGGGTGACGGCCAGCGGGGAGGTGGCAGACGTACTCGGTCGGCCACGGACGGGATTCCTCGCCGACCTGTCGGGAGTCAATCTGCTGCGCGGCATCGCCGACGTCGACGGGCTGTCGGCCGGCCGCGACCCTGTCGTGGGCCTGTGGGACCGGTCGCGGCCCGCCGAACCGGGCCACGCAGCCCTGGCGGCGTTCGAACCCTCGGCGGTGGCGTTGTTCGCCACCGCTCCCCAGGGAAGTCCGCGCAACACCTGGCCGGTGACGGTCGTCGGTATCGATCCGCGCGGCCCGACCGTCCGTGTTCACCTGCGGTTGGCCGACAATCAAACTTTCGCCGCTGACTTGACCGCCCAGGGCACTGCGGCGTTGGCCGTACGGTCAGGGGCTCGCCTGATCGCTCAGGTGAAGGCGACGCAGGTGACTTTGTACGGACGGTGAAGCTGCGTTCAGAGCAGGACCTTGACCCCTTCCAGAAGGCCGTTGAGCGCAATGCCTTGGCCGGCACTCAGACCGCCCGCGATGACCGCGTTGTTGACCTCCTGGGCGAAGGCGTTCACGTGATCGGCGGCCTTGTTGCCTTTGAGGATCTGGGTGGCGTGCTGGTCCCACGACTTGGTCAACTGGTCCTTGGTGTCGGAGTCGGGAAGCGTGCCGAGGTAGGACCTCACGCCGTTGACCGCGGCCAACAGCGCCAGGTTGTTGTTGGTCGAGGCGCTCGAGGCCGGCTGTGACGCCGACGTGGCGCGGGTCGGGGTTGCCGACGTGGTCGCAGGGCGGCTGGAACTGGCCGGCCTCGTGCTCGAGGATGTGGCGCGCGTCGGGGTCGGGGTGGCCGTTGCCGGACCGGAGAACATCCCGCTGCCGATGGCGTACGCGCCCCCGCCGAGCAGGAGCATGACGATGATCCCGATCACGATCGCAGGGACTCTGCTCTTGCGTCGAGGGGGTTCCGGGGCGGCGGGTCCGGGTGCCGCCGCGGGCGCGATAGGGGGTGGCAGTGCGTTGCGAGCCGCCCGGGGTTCCGCAGGTAGCAACGTCGTCGCGGGAGGCAGCGCCGACGCTGCGGCCGGAAGCACGGAGGTGGCGGGGGTTGCGGCCGACGGCGTCGCCGCCAGACCCGAGGTGTCGAGAACCGCCGTCGCTGCGGCCATCGCGGGCGGAGTGCCCCCAGCCAGTGGCCCGATGAGGTCTCCGGTGAGGTTTCGCCGTACCTCCACCAGTCGCGACTGCACCGCTGCCGCGTCGGGGCGAGACGCCGGATTCTTGGCCAGAAGTGAGTTCACGAGTGTGTCGAGGGCGCGGGGCACCTGGATACGGTCGGCAAGACGGGGAGCCAGACCACTGACTTGCTGGGCGGCGACGGCGACCGCGTTGTCGCCCACGAACGGCGGCTGGCCGGTCAGCATCGTCATGAGCAGGCAGCCGAGGGCGTAGACGTCGGTGGCCGGACCGACCGGCTGTCCGGAGGCTTGTTCGGGTGACATGTACGCGGCGCTGCCGATGGCCGTCGCGGGGGCGGTCAACGTGGCGTCGGAATCGATGAGCTGGGCGATGCCGAAATCGAGGACCTTGACCTGGCCGCTGCCGGTGACCATGACGTTGGCCGGCTTGATATCGCGGTGCACGATCCCGGCCTGGTGCGCTGCCGCGAGGGCGGATGCCACGTCACCGGCCACTCGAGCGGCACCGGTGACGGTGAACGGCCCTCGGGTCTTGACCAGGTCGGCGACGGTGTGTCCGTCGACCAGTTCCATGACGAGATAGGCGTGTCCGCGCTCGATGCCGGCGTCGAAGATCGACACGATGTTGGGGTGGTTGAGACGGGCCGTCCCGATCGCTTCACGGCGCATCCGTTCCCCGATGGCGGGGTCCGGAGCGGTCGACAGGTTCACGAGCTTGACCGCGACGTCGCGTTGGAGCCGGGTGTCACGGGCACGCCACACGACACCGGAGGAGCCAGACCCGATACGGCTGGTGAGGTCGTACCTCCCGGCGATCGGATGTTCAGTCACCATGGGCAGCGATGGTATTCGCCCCACCGAAGGGAGTGCGTCTTCGGGCCCGGTGTTGGCCGGCGGTCTTGCGGTGTTCGGTAGCGGTCGCTAGTTCGGAGCAGCGGTGTCGTCGGTCTGGGCGTACCGGGCCGGACTGATCCGGGCTTCGACCCTGGTGCGCGCCCCGTCGAGCCATTCCGAGCACACGTCGGCCAGCTGTTCACCCTTCTCCCACAAGGCCATGGACTCGGAGAGCGAGGCCTGGCCGGATTCGAGTCGGCGGACGATCTCCTGGAGCTGTTCGCGGGCTTCTTCGTACGACGGCTTGTCGCTCATGGGGTCCCTTCCTTGATCTCGCGGACTTCGACGACGAGGTGGCCGTCGGCCACGTAGGCGAGCAGGTCGTCTCCGACGTCGGTGCTGGCGGCGGTGACGACGGACCCGTCGCCGGTGGTGAGGATCGCGTATCCCCGTTCCAGCGTCGCCTTCGGCGACATGGCCCTGACCCGTGCCAGATCGGCGGCCACGCGGTCACGGTCCTGGGTCAAGCGACGCGCAATCGACGTGTGCAGACGCTCGCGCAGATCACGGACCTGGTGCTCGTGGATGCGGTACGGGCCCAACGGATTGACGAGCACCGGCCGTGCTCGCAACTCGGCGAGAAGCCGTACCTCTGCTTCGATCCGCGACGTGACCGCACGCCGCAGCCGCTCGCGGTGGGCGGCCAGACCGGTCGCTTCCTCGGAGGCATCGGGTACGACGAGGCGTGCGGCATCCGTCGGGGTGGAGGCGCGGACGTCGGCTACGAGGTCGAGGATGGGCGTGTCGGATTCGTGACCGATGGCACTGACGACGGGGGTACGGGCTGCTGCCACGGCCCTGACGAGCGCCTCGTCGGAGAACGACAGCAGGTCCTCGAGGGAGCCGCCGCCCCGGGCGATCACGATGACGTCGACCTCGGGATGGCGATCCAAGGCCGTCAGGGCCTGGATAAGAGATTCGGTGGATCCGCTTCCCTGCACGAGGGCGTAGCGGGTCTCGAGGGTCGCGGCCGGCCAGCGCCGCCGTACGTTCGTGACCACGTCGCGCTCGGCGGCGCTGCCTTGGCCGGTCACGAGACCGATCCGTCGCGGTAGGAGCGGCAGCCGACGTTTGCGGGTTCGGTCGAAGAGGCCCTCGGCTTGCAGCATGCGCTTGCGCTGTTCGAGCTGAGCCAGGAGCCTGCCCTCGCCGGACGGGCGCAAGTCCTCGCACTGGTAGGTGAGCCGGCCTGACGACGTCCACACCGTCGGCTTCACCCAGGCGACGACGGTGGTGCCCTCGGTGAGCGGTCCCGCAGCATCGAGGACAGCCGCGGTCGTGGTGATCTGCACGGAGACCTCGGCGAGCGGGTCGCGCAGGGTGAGAAACTGCGTCACCCCTTGTCGCCGTTTCATCTCGATGAGCTGCCCGGTCACCCACACCGGCCCCAGCCTCTCCACCCAGCCCTTGACCGCCTGCGCGATGGCGCGCAGCGGTTGCGGCTGTTCCGGTGAACTGCTGAGCGGCACTCGATCAGCCTACGGCTGCTGCGGAGGTTGGCCCGGGCCGTACGGCTGCTGAGGTGGGTACGGGTGCTGGGGAGGGTACGGCTGCTGGGGTGGGTACGGCTGCTGAGGTGGGTACGGGGGCTGGGGTGGGCCGTACGGCTGCTGGGGTGGGTACGGGCCGGTGGTGCGGTTCGGGCGGCTGACGGCGAAGATGGCAGCGAACGTGAGAACGATGGCCGTGGCAGTGAGAACTGCGTATACGAGGTTCAACAGGACAGCCCTGGACAGGGCGTCGAACTGAGGGAACAGCACCGCCGCGAGGAGACCGACCCAACCCGCCAGGGCGAAGATGAGGGTGGCGCCGATGGTGAGTCCAGCCACCCGGGGCACTTTGACGGCTACGACGATCCCGATCGCCAAGATCACCAGCGTGGCCAGTACGCCGATCAGAAGGCCGATCGAATAAGTCATCGAGGACTTCCTTGCCTGTGAGACTGGCCGCGCGCCGCGAACAGGATCGTGAGCAAGAGCAATCCCGTCCAGAGAGCGAAGAGCAGGGTCGAGCCTGCACTCATCACGACAATGAGGCTGAGCGGGGCGTTGAATCGGTCCAGGAAGAACTGCATCGTCATCGGGAAGAGGCGCTGGACCACGAGAACGATGACCGCGAGCCACATGCAGACGCGTGCAGCCGACCCCAGGCGCCGGTGAGCCACAGCGGCCAAGACGACGGTCAGGGCCAGCACCAGCACCAGGGCGATCAGGGAGGCGAGTTGAGGGCTCTTCACACTTGGGGTGGGGGCTGGTCGAGTCCGCCGGCGACCAGGAGCATGCGTAGCCGGTAGTTCTCCCGGTTTCTGAAGCCGCGGGCGATCCGGCGGTGCAACTCGATCAAGCCATTCAC
>WBZS01000457.1_pt1 | contig 53365 bp, 51 predicted proteins | sample 5204201 | NCBI WGS metagenome assembly WBZS01 (sample SAMN12344357, study PRJNA552823) | activated sludge metagenome | biome: Activated sludge suspended growth; feature: Nitrification reactor; material: Wastewater; isolation source: activated sludge from nitrification reactor of wastewater...
GTTCAATATTGCCGACTTCGACACTTTCGCGTTGCACAACTTCAATCGGCAGGTCGGCGCGGCGGTGTCGACGCTGGACCGCGCCAAACTGGAAGTCATGGCCGAACAGGCGCTGGACATCAACCCCGAGCTGACATTGAAGCGTTTTGCCGAGGGGGTTCATGCCGGCAATGTCGACGCCTTTCTCGATGGTGTCGATGTCTACGTCGACGGGCTGGATTTCTTCGCCTTCGACGCCCGCCAGCAGGTGTTCGCCGCCTGCGCCCGGCGCGGCATTCCGGCGGTGACCGTGGCGCCGCTGGGCATGGGCGCCGCGTTGTTGACCTTCCTGCCCGGGGCGATGAGCTTCGACCGCTATTTCGACTGGCGCGCCGGCCTACCGGACACCGAAAAGGCGCTGCGCTTTGCCCTCGGCCTGGCGCCGGCCGGGCTGCACCGCGCCTATCTGGTTGACCCACGGGCGTTGAGCTTTGTTGAGCGGCGCGGACCGTCCACGGCGATGGCGTGCCAGATTTGCGCCGGGGTTGCCGGCACCGAGGTGCTGAAGCTGCGGCTCAAGCGCGGCACGGTGCGCGCCGCGCCGCACGGCCTGCAGTTCGACGCCTACCGGGGTCGCGCGGTCCACACCTGGCGACCGGGCGGCAATCGCCACCCGCTGCAGCGGCTGGCACTGGCCTTCGGGCGGCGCTTTCTGGCCAGGTTGGACGGCGGCGCCGCGGCCTGAAAGTACGGCTTCGGCGTCAGGCCGCGGCTGCCCACGCGGCACGCAAACCGGCCACCGCCTCTTGCAGGTTGTCGGCGGTGGTCAGAACCTGCTGCACCTGTGCCGGTGACAACCGTTTGGCCGGATAGTCCGCGGCCAGCGTGGCGGCCAGTTCGCCGGCGTCGGGGAAAAAGCGCAACAGCAGGCCGTGCAGTTGCGACCTTGATGCATTGCCCAGTTCGACCTCGATGTCGATGCGTCCGGGCCGGATCAGCGCCGGGTCAAGCTTGTCACGGTGGTTGGTGGTCAGCACGACGATCCGCCCCTCTTGCGCGCCGACGCCGTCCAGCGCATTGAGCAAACCCGAGAAGCTGAACTGGATGCGCGCATCCTGCTTGTCGCGCGCGGTGAAGAAGGCGTCGACATCCTCGATCAGGATCAGCGAGCGCGGTGGCGTGCGCTGCAGCAAGTCGGCCAGCAGGTTGTCGTTGAGCTTGGGGTTGGTCAACGACAGCATGCACAGCCTGAGCCCCAGCTCGCCGGCCAGCGCATAGGCCACGCTGGTCTTGCCGGTGCCGGGCGGGCCGTACAGCAGATAGCCGCGGCGCCACGGAATGCCCATTTGCGCATACCAGTCGCGGCGGGTGAAGAACTCATGGATGTCGTCGTGCAAACGTTTGGCAACGCCTTCGTCCAGCACCACTGAGGCCAGGCTGCGGCGCGGCTTGTTGTCGGCCTGGCGCCAGTCGTCGCCCCAGCGGTCGACGGTGTAAAGCGTCAAGCGGTTGGCGCGCCGATTCTCGGCGTGGCGCAGCACGCCTTCGAGCAGCTCTTCCATCAACCGCCGACTGGCAAACAGCGCGCCCAGGCGCACGGTTTCAACCACCTGCAGGTTCATCGCGATGTCGCGCTGCATCCACATCAGCCGGCCGCGAAACCAGAACAGGTGAAAGCCCGGCGCCGGGCTGTACTGCAGTTGCGGCAGACCGGAGGCGTCTTCCTCGGCCACCGCCGGCGCCGCCTGCACTACGGTGAACCAGCGGCTGGTCTGGCCGAAGCGCTGGTCATTGAGCCAGGCGACAAAGGCGTTGAACAAGTCGTTGCGGCTGTCCAGCGTGGCGGTGACGATGATCGCCCGCTGCACCTGCGACCACAGCCAACCCGGAAAACTGCGCAACGACGCTGCCACCACGCCGACCAGGCCCAGCGCGATCGCGCCGGCGACCATCTGGTTGCTGAGCTGGGCCTTCAGCGCGGCGGTGATTTCGCTCCACATCGTGCGCCGATGCTAGGGCAATGCCGATGAAGCCCTTCATCGCAAACGCAGCCACGATTTCGGGTGCCATCGTCCAACCCGCATGGCGAACGCGGCGCGCTGGTCCGGCCAGGCGGATCGCTATCGGTACCCGCCCCAGCCCTCATTGGTGGCCGCCGGGTGGGTGCGGCTGACAATCAGCCCCGACTGCAGGTACAACGCGTTGAGCAGCCGCGATGCGCGCTCGCGCCCGATGCCATGCCAATCGGCGACCTCGCGCGCATTGACGCTGCGCTGGCGCAGCCAGTTGATGCAGTCTTCCATCGCCGCCGGCAACGACAGCCCGCCCAGGTGCAGCGCCGGCGCAACGCGAAAGGCGGCTGGTCCCGACAACTCGGGCAGCAGCTCGCTGCGCGCGCCGCGCAGCGCCACCGCCCACAGCAGCGGCGCCAGCGGGGCATAAAAGGCCGGGTTGCCGACGCGCGCCAGCGCCAGGTCGCCGGGCGGCCGCAGCGCCGCCGGCAGCACCCGCAACACGCGCAGCGCGGCCAGCTCGGTCGACAGAAACTGGTCCATCGCCATCGGGCAATGCACCAGGCGCTGCTGCGGAAAGACGGTCAGCGTCAGCTCGTGGCCGTCCCACGCCAGCCGCACGGCCACCGCCTGGGTATGGCGCACGCAGGCGGCCAAGACCTCGATCAGCTCGCGCTGGTCACTGAGCCGCTCAAAGCGCATCAGATCCTGCATCAGCGACGGGCTGAACGAACTCAGCGCACTCAAGTCGGTGCCCGAGTGGGATGAAAAATCAGACAGGCTGGAGTCGAACGCCGAGGCGCCATCCGGCGCGCCGCCAAGCGCCTGCGCCGCAGCGCGCGACAGGTCGACCGGTCGCACGGGGACCGGGTCTGGCGTCGGCAAGGTGCTGGGAAACGGCGGCGAATTCACGGCAACGAGGGCTCTACAAGGCAACACGAGGCCGTCGGCCTATCCGCAACACCGTGTCGCTAAGCGATGGTAAGCGCGGCGCCCGCCTGGGCAAAACGCCCAGGAGCGATGGCAATCAACGCGCACCGGTCAACCCGCGAATCAACACAGCCGCCGCGCAGTGTCAAGAATCGCATGCGCGCCAGGCAGCGTCAGCCCCCGATTCCAGTGCCTGCCGCTGTTGCGTGAATATCTGCCAGAAGTGAGCGTCCTGCGCCGCAGCAAAGTTGATGCGCATGGTCGTACTCGGGGCCAGCGCCGACTGGCGCGGCGTGGCCGAAAACAAGCTGCCGGGCGCGATCAACCAGCCGCGTGCGGCCAGCCGCTCGGCCAGCAGGTCGGTGTTCACACCGGTGTCGACCCAGCCGAACAGGCCCTGCGGTGGCGTAACAAAACGGCAACCCGCGGCCTGCGCCTGCCGCACGACGCGGTTGCGCGCAGCGTCGAGGCGCTGTTGCACACGTGCCACATGGCGCCGCATCAGCCCCTGGTCGAGGCACCACGCGACCGCGCGCTCGAGCAGCGCCGGGGTGGTCAAAGTCGACAACAGCTTGGAGTCGATCAGCCGCTCGACCAGCGCACCGGAGGCCGCGGCAAAGCCGACGCGCCAGCTCGGTGCCAGGATTTTTGAAAACCCCGACACGTACACCGTGCGCCGCAGCCCGTCCAGCGCCGACAGCCGTGGCGCCTGCGGGCTGGCCATCCATGCATAGGTGTCGTCCTCGATGATGGTCAGCGCGTGGGCGTCGGCCAGTTGCAGCACACGGTGCGCGCTGGCCAGCGACAGCGTATGGCCGGTCGGGTTGTGCAGCACCGCGGTGGTGACGTACAGCCGCGGCCGGTGCTCGGCCAGCAGGCGCGCCATCACTGCCAGGTCGGGACCGTCGGCGCCGCGCGGTACCGGCAGCAGCCGCATGCCCATCCGCGTCAGCCGGGCGAATTCGACCGCCCAGCCCGGCTCGTCGACCAGCACCGCGTCGCCCGGCGACAACAGCGTGCGCGCGACCAGATCAAGGGCATGGGTAGCGCCCAGCGTGGTCACGATCTGGGCCGGCGTGGCCGCAATGCCCAGGTCGGCCGACAGCCGCCGCGACAACGATTGCCGCAATCCCGGGTCGCCAGCCGGCTCGCCATAACGCCGCCCATCGGCGGCCGATTGCACCAGCGTGCGCCGCAGCGCGCGTTCGAGCAGCGCCGCGTCCAGCCAGGGCTCGGGCAAGGTGCCCAGTCCCGGGCCGACCGGCAGCGTCCAGCCACCGTCGGCCGCCGCCACGCGCTGGAACATGCCGCGGATCAAGGCCGCGGCGTCCAGCGGCGGTGCCAGCAGCGTGCGGGCGCCGGACGCACCGGCCGCGGCGACCGCGCTGCCCTGGCCACGGCTGTCACGGACAAAGTAGCCGCGCTGTTGCCGCGCTTCGACCAGGCCCTGGGCCTGCAGCAAGTCGTAGCCGGCGACTACCGTGCTCGGGCTGACCCGCTGCTCGCGCGCGCACTGGCGCACCGACGGCAAGCGCGCGCCCGGCGCCAACGCGCCGCGCTGGATGCGCTCGGCCATCGCCTGCGCCAATTGCTGGCTCAAGGGCTGTCCGCCGGCACGCGGCCGCTTGGGGTCGACACCATCTGTGTTTGGCAAGTTCGCCGCAATCTGTGTTGACACAGAATTCAATACAGTTTGTTGATCTGTGCCGAAACTGTACCGCTTGTGTACTGGCCGCATGCCTAGACTGCGCGCCATGGCCTCAACCCCCCGTGAACCAGGCGCTGACGACCCAGCGCCGCCACCCACGCCGATGCGCGCCTGGCTTCTCGGCGCATTGGGGGTGCTGCTGTTTGCGCTGACCATCCCGATGACCCGTCTGGCCAATGGCAGCCAGGACGCACCGCAGTTGCCGCCGAGCTTTGTCGCCATCGGCCGGGCCGCCGCAGCCGGGCTGCTGGCGGCGTGCTGGCTGCGCGCGGTGGCCGCGCCCTGGCCGCGGCGCGCGCAGTGGCCGCTGCTGGCGGCGGTGGCCGGCGGCGTGGTGTTCGGCTTTCCGCTGTGCATGGGCCTGGCGGTGCGCCAGGTCGACGCTGCGCACGCGGCCGTGGTCAGCGGGCTGTTGCCGCTGGCTACCGCCGCGGTCGGCGCGTTCACCCTGCGCCAGCGGCCGTCGCTTGGTTTCTGGGCCTGTGCCTTGCTCGGCAGCGTGCTGGTGGCTGGTTTTGCCTGGTGGCGCGGTGGCGCGTCGCTGCAACTGGCCGATGCGCTGTTGGCGCTGGCGGTACTGGCCGGTGCCGTCGGCTATGTGGCCGGCGCACGCCTGTCCACCGCGGCCACCCCGGGCCAGGCGGCGATGCCGCCGGCACAGGCCATCAGTTGGGCGCTGGCGGCCAGCCTGCCGATGACGCTGCCGCTGGCGCTTTGGTTTCGTCCGGTCGCATCGGCCAGCGGCGCTGCGTGGGGCGCCTTCGCCTACCTGTCGGTGGTGTCGATGTGGCTGGGCTTTTTCGCCTGGTACCGCGCCTTGGCGCTGGGCGGCGTGTTGCGCATCAGCCAGGTGCAGTTACTGCAGCCGTTTCTGGCCATGCTGCTGGCGGTGCCGCTGTTGGGCGAGCGTCTGGACGCTGTAACCGTGGTCGTCGCCCTGGGTGTGTTGGCCACCGTATTCGTATCGCGCCGCATGCCGGTGCAAAGGAGCCGCTGATGACGAGCACACCCGTTTGGCAAGTCGCCGCGCGCAGCGCGCGCCTGAATCCGTCGGTGATCCGCGAGATCCTGAAGACCACCGAGCGGCCCGGCGTGCTGTCGTTGGCCGGCGGCTTGCCGGCGGCCGACGGCTTTCCGGTCGACGCCATTCGCGCCGCCTGCGACCGCGTGCTGACCCGCACGCCGCGCGAGGCGCTGCAGTACGCCGCCAGCGAAGGCCACGGCCCGCTGCGCGAGTGGGTCGCCGCACACCTGCGCCGGCTGGGCGTGGACAGCGCGCAGGCCGAGCGGGTGCTGATCACCACCGGCTCGCAGCAGGGGCTGGACCTGGTCGGCAAGGTGCTGGTCGAAAGCGACGCACCGCTGGCCGTCGAGCGGCCGACTTACCTGGGCGCGGTGCAGGCCTTCAGCCCGTATGCGCCGCGGCTGGTGGAGCTCTCCGGCGACGACCACGGCCCGACGCCGCAGGCGCTGGCCGAGCTGCCACGACGCGCGCCCGGCACCCGGCTGGCCTATCTGCAGCCCAATTTTCACAACCCGGGCGGCTGGATGATGCCGGCGCCGCGCCGTGTCGAACTGGTGCGCGCCGCGCAAACTGCCGGCGTGCCGCTGGTCGAGGATGACCCCTATGGCGCGCTGTGGTTTGACCGCGCGCCACCGCCGCCGCTGGCCGCGGCCTGGCCCGAAGGGGTGCTGTACCTGGGCAGCTTCAGCAAGATGCTGGCGCCGGGGCTGCGCGTGGGCTGGCTGCTGGCGCCGGCGCAACTGTGGCCCAAGCTGTTGCAGGCCAAGCAGGCGGCCGACCTGCACACGCCCGGCTTCAACCAGCGGCTGGTGCATGAGGTGCTCGCTGATGGCTGGCTCGAAAGCCACTTGAGCGGACTGCGCGCGCAAGGCCGTGCCCAGGCCGAGGCGCTGGACCGCGCGCTGCGCCAGCACATGCCGGCCGGAACGCACTGGCAGCGGCCGGCAGGCGGCATGTTCTTCTGGCTGCGCCTGCCGCCCGGCACCGATACGCTGGCGCTGCTGCCGCAGGCGGTGGCCGCCGGCGTGGCCTACGTGCCGGGTGCGGCATTTTTCGCCGCGCGGCCCGACCCGCGCACGTTGCGGCTGTCGTTCGTCACGCTGTCGCCAGCCAAGATCGACGACGCGGTGGCGCGGCTCGGCGCGGTGCTGCGCGCGCATGCCGGCACGGCGCCACAGGCCGGGCGCGACGCCAGCGCCGCGGCCGCGTCAACAATCGGCGCCCGTTGATTCGCAACGCGCGACCAAGGATCCGCCCCATGCCCGACCACGCCCACCGCACGCTGCGGCGCTTTTCGCAGCTCGATGTCTTCAGCGCCGAGCCGCTGCGCGGCAACCCACTGGCGGTGGTCGACGACGCCGCCGGCCTGACCGACGCGCAAATGGCCGCCTTTGCGCGCTGGACCAACCTGTCGGAGACCACCTTCTTGCTGCCGCCGACCGATCCAGCGGCCGACTACCGGGTGCGCATCTTCACCCCGGGTGGCGAGTTGCCGTTCGCCGGTCACCCCACGCTGGGCAGTTGCCAGGCCTGGCTGGCCGGCGGTGGCCAGCCGCGCCAGCCAGGCGTGGTGCTGCAGCAGTGCGGCGTCGGCCTGGTACGGGTGCGGCGCGACGGCCAGCGGCTGGCATTTGCCGCGCCGCCCTTGCAGCGCAGCGGGCCGGCCAACGATCCGGCGCTGCGCGACCAGGTGGCGCGCGCGCTGCGGCTGGCACCAGCGGCCATCGTGCGCCTGCAGTGGGTGGACAACGGCCCCGGCTGGCTGGCCGCGCTGCTGGCCGACGCGGGCGCGGTGCTGGCGCTGCAGCCCGACTTTGTGGCCATGCGCGGGCTCAAGCTTGGCGTCGTCGGCGCCTACCCGGCGGGCAGCGACTGTGCGTTTGAAGTGCGCGCCTTCGTGCCCGCGCTGGGCGTGCCCGAAGACCCGGTCACCGGCAGCCTGAACGCCGGGCTGGCGCAGTGGCTGATCGGCGACGGCCTTGCCCCCGAGTGCTACGTGGCCGCGCAAGGCGCGGCGCTCGGTCGCGCCGGCCGGGTGCATGTGGCGCGCAGCGACGACGCGCTGTGGATTGGTGGCGACATTTGCACGGTGGTCAGCGGCGAGGTTCGGCTGTAGGGCGACATCGGGAAAGTCCCCGGGTTGCGGAACGTCGCAGAATCCGCGCCATGCAGGCATTAGAAGCGCTCGACGCGTTGTGGCAGGTTTTTCTGCGCGGTGACCGCGGCGTGGTCGCCATGCTGGCGCGCGAAGCGGTCGACGCCGGCAAGCGGGAAGGCGATGCGATCGTCGAGATGACCGGACGCATCCTGCTGGCCAGTTGCGACGCCCGGGTGCGTGAAGTCGCAGAAGTCGCGGTCCAGTTGCAGGCCCTGGCCGACGAGGCCGAGCGGCGCGAGCTGCCGCGCATGCTTCTGCTGGCCAAGGACACGATGGTCATGCTGCGCATCATCCATGGCCACTACGAAGCCGCGTTGACACTGGCGCGCCAGATAGACCACGCCGCCGAACCCACGCGCAGCCTGGCCGAGCGCGCCTTCAGCCTGTATGCGCTGGCGGTGGCGGCCGACTGGACCGGCCATTTCGAGGCGGCCTGGGAATACGGGCGTCGCGCGGTCAACGCGGCCGAGGCGCTGGGCCATGTCGCCACGCTGGCCAGCGCGCTGTACCAGCACGGCTACAGCCATACCCGCTGGTGCCGGCACGACAAGGCGCTGCCGCTGTGCGAGCGCGCCTACGCGGTCATCCAGCAGTCGCCGCTTTGCCGCTCGCACGCCAACGTCATGCTCGGGCTGGCTGAAGTGCTGCGCAACCTGGGCCGCAACGACGACGCGGTGGCGCTGTTGCGCCGCGAGCGCGCGCGTCCCGGCATGGACGAAATCCTGGTCTGGCGCCGACCAACGCTGGCCAATCTGTACATCGCCGCCGGCCGCCTCGACGAGGCCGAGGCCTGCCTGTCCGAATTCACCCCCGACGGCCCGGGCGAACCAATGCGCGCCTGGGAGTGGCGACTGGCCTTCGCCGAGCTGCTGTGCGCGCGCGGCGAGTACCAGCAAGCGGTGGAACTCGCGCGTGGCGAGCTGGCGCGCCCGGTGGCCGCGCCGCGCCCGGCGCGCGACGTGCGCGCGATGTACAGCGTGCTGCACCGCGCGCTGACCGCACTCGGCGACCCGCTGGCGGCGGCCGAATTTGCCCGGCTGTCGCAAACGGCCATTCGCCACGCCAATGAGGTCATCGCGGTGCCGGCGTTTGGGCCAACCCTGCCGCAACGGCCCACCGCGGCCACGCCGGCGCCAACGGTTGCGGCCAGCCCAACCGCGCCCGCGCCGCGCGTGCCGCGCTTTGTCGCCCACGTCACGCACGAACTGCGCACGCCAATCCACGGCATCCTGAGCCTGGTGTCGCTGCTGCAGACTTCGCGCCTGGACGAGCACCAGAAGCGCCAGACCAATGCGCTGCAGCAGTCCGCCGAAATCATGCTGCGGCTGGTCAATGACCTGCTCGACCTGACCCGCATGGAGCATGGCCACTTCAAGCTGCAGGCTGAAGCCTTTGACCTGCGGCGCTGGCTGCACGACAGCTTCGAGCCCTTCGCGCTGCGCGGGCGCTCGCGCGGCCTGGCGATGCGGCTGGACGCGGCAGCCGATTTGCCACAGGCGGTGATTACCGATGCGCTGCGGCTGCGTCAGTTGCTGAACAACCTGCTCGACAACGCGGTCAAGTTCACCCAGGTCGGCGCCGTGCAGCTATCCGCCGCCTGGGTGGCCGATCCGGGCGCCGAGCGCGGCACGCTGCGCATGGTGGTCACCGACAGCGGCAAAGGCATCGCTGCACAAGCGGTGACGCGCCTGTTTGCCGAGTTCAGCCAGGAAGACGACGACATCGAACGCCGCTACGGCGGCACCGGCCTGGGTCTGGCGCTGTGCCGCCAAATCGTCGCGCTGATGGAAGGACGCATCGGCGTGCGCAGCGAGCCCGACCGCGGCAGCGAGTTCTGGGTCGAAGTTCCGTTGCGCGTGGCGCGTGAGTCCCGGCTGCTCGCGCAGTCCGCCGCCGCCGCCGGCCAGGCCAGCCGCTGAGCCGTAGTCGGGCAGCGCCCCTGGGCGGCGTCCATGGACGGCACATGGTTGCCGCTGCGACGGCGCACCGCGCGGGTAGACTGCGCCGCCAGAATGCCGCCGCCAAATGCCGCCGTCCGAGCCCCGGCCTGAGCCCGAGCCGCCGCGCATGCGGGCGCAGATGCCGCCTGCCGGGATCGATTTGCGCACCGCCGACAGCCCGGCGCTGCTGGACGCCACGCGCACCCTGTTCCGTGAATACGCCGACAGCCTGGACATCGACCTCTGCTTCCAGGGCTTCGAGGCCGAACTGGCCGGGCTGCCGGGCGACTACGCGCCGCCGCAAGGTGCGCTGCTGCTGGCCTATGTCGATGGCCAGGTGGCCGGGGTCGGCGCGCTGCGTCCGCGGCGCGATGTCGACTATGCCAATGCCTGCGAAATGAAGCGGCTGTACGTGCGTACAGAATTTCGCCGCTTTGGCCTGGGCCGGACCTTGGCGCAGTCGCTGATGGACGCCGCACTGCAAGCCGGCTATTCGGTCATGCTTCTCGATACGCTGGACGACATGGAGGCCGCGCGCGGCCTGTACGGCGCGCTCGGATTTGAGGAAATCCCGCCGTACTACTTCAACCCGATTGCCGGCGCGCACTACCTGAAGGCCGACCTTGGCTAAAGCCGGCGCACGCGGCGTGGTCGGGCAGCCAGGCCGGCGCGTGCCGCGTCCGCACGCCGTGGGGCACGCCGCTCGATGACCAACCATCCCCTGACCGGCCCGATCAGCGCGCTTGCCGGCGCGCCGGCAGCGCGCCTGGGCGAATCGCCGCTGTGGCACCCGCAGGAGCAGGTGCTGTACTGGGTCGACATTGCCGCCCGCCGCCTGCACCGCCACGACCCGGCCGACGCCAGCCACCACGCCTGGCCGCTGCCGCAGGAACCCGGCTGCTGTGCGCCGTTGTTCGGCGGCGGCGTGCTGCTGGCCATGCGCGATGGGCTGTGGCAATTCGATACCCGCAGCGGCGAGCGGCTGCCGGTCGCCGCGGCACCCTACGACGCCGCGCTGATGCGCTTCAACGACGGCAAGGCCGACGCGCACGGCCGCTTCTGGGCCAGCACCTATGACGATGCACGGCAGCCGCGCGGGGCGCTGTTTCGCCACAGCCGCGCGGGCACCGAACCGGTGTTCGATGGCGTGGCCACCGGCAACGGCCTGGCCTTCAGCCCGGACAACCGAACGCTGTACTGGGCCGACACGGCCGAGCACACGGTCTACGCGTTTGACTTCGACCTGGCCACCGGCTGGCCGTCGAAGCGCCGAGTCCTGGCCAGATTTGCCCGCCGTGTCAACGGCCAACCGTTGTCGGCCTATGGCGGCCGGCCCGACGGGGCCGCGGTCGATGCGCAAGGCGCTTACTGGATCGCGATGTATGAAGGCCAGCGCCTGCTTCGGCTGGCTGCCGACGGCAGCTTGCTGGCCGAGGTGCCGCTGCCGGTGCGTTGCCCGACGATGCCGTGTTTTGGCGGCGCCGACCTGCGCACGCTGTATGTGACCACCGCGCGCGAGCGCCGGCCGGCCGACGAACTGGCCGCACAACCGCTGGCCGGACAGGTGCTGTGCATGCGCGTGGCGGTCGCTGGGCTGCCGGCGCAGTCGGTGCGGCTGAGCTAGTCAAACCGGGGTTCGCAGTCGCCGCTACGAGAGCCGTCTGCGCGGCCCATACTTGAGCCCGCCGACGGGAAAGCGCGGAAAAGGCAAGGGTTCCCACGTATACTTTGAAAGGTTTGCAGTCATCCTCCTTGATCACCTCCATGGCGCCGCGGCCTTCCAATCGGCAAGGCCGCAACGCACTGTGGGACGACACCGAAGATGACTTTGCAAACAGGCATGTTCAGCCGCTGTCCCGCGAGGAGGCAGCCGCATTAAGAGCCCAGGAGCCGTCAGTATCACCCTGGCGGGTCATCGCCGCGCAAGCGGTGCTGGGCATGGTGGCAGCGCTGCTGGGGCGACTGGTCACCGGGAGGGCCGAGGTGGGCTGGTCGATGCTGTATGGCGCGGCTTGTGTGGTGGTACCGGGCGCCTTGCTGGCGCGTGGCATGACCAGTCGTTTGTCCAGCATGTCGCCCGGCGCATCAGCAGTCAGCTTCATGTTGTGGGAGACGGTGAAAATCGGCACGTCGGTGGCCATGCTGGCCATCGCTGGTCGCGTCGTGCAACCGCTGGTTTGGCTGGCCTTGCTGCTGGGCCTGGTGTTGTGCATGAAGGTGTATTGGGTGGCGCTGCTGTGGCGCCACCGCAAACCGAACTGACGAAGAGCAAAACAGATGGCAGCCGAAGGTCACGTCGCGAGTCATGCGCCCACTGCGGGTGAATACATCATTCACCACCTGACGCATCTGCAAAACCACAAGCAGAAGGCCGTCGTCGATTTCTCGGTCTTCAATTTCGACAGCATCTTCTACGCCGTGCTGCTCGGCCTGATTGGCTGTTTCCTGCTCTGGCGGGTGGCCAAGTCGGCGACCTCGGGTACGCCGGGCCGCATGCAGGCGGCAATCGAGATCCTGGTCGAAATGGTCGACACCCAGGCCAAGGGCATCATCCACAACGCCCAGAGCCGCAAGCTGGTGGCGCCTCTGGCCTTGACCGTCTTCATCTGGATCTTCCTGATGAATGCGATGGACTTGCTGCCGGTCGACCTGCTGCCCAAAGTGGCCGGGATGTTCGGCATCCACTACCAACGCGTGGTGCCCACCGCCGACTTGTCGGTGACCATGGGTTTGTCGCTCTCGGTGTTGATCCTGTGCCTGATCTACAACGTCAAGATCAAGGGTGTCGGAGGCTGGGTGCACGAGTTGTTCACCGCGCCGTTTGGCAGCCACCCGCTGCTGTACCCGGTCAACTTCCTGATGCAGATCATCGAGTTCGTCGCCAAGACCGTGTCCCACGGCATGCGGCTGTTCGGCAACATGTATGCCGGTGAACTGATCTTCCTGCTGATTGCACTGATGGGCGGCGCCTGGTCGCTGTCGGGCACTGGCATTGGCCTGTTCATCGGCCACATCATCGCCGGCACGGTGTGGGCCATCTTCCACATCCTGATCATCACGTTGCAGGCCTTCGTGTTCATGATGCTGGCGCTGGTCTACCTGGGCCAGGCGCACGACGCGCACTGACATCTCCCGCGCCGCATCGCGCGAGTTTCTCCCTCCTCTTCGCTTTCTCCTCAACCAACTCTCATTCACCAGGAGTCATCATGGAAGTCATCAGCTTTGTTGCCCTCGCCGCCGGCTTGATCATTGGTCTGGGCGCGATCGGTGCCTGTATCGGCATCGGCATCATGGGCAGCAAGTACCTCGAAGCGGCTGCCCGCCAGCCCGAACTGATGGGCGAACTGCAAACCAAGATGTTCCTGCTCGCCGGCCTGATCGACGCGGCGTTCATCATCGGCACCGGTATCGCGCTGTGGTTTGCCACCGCCAACCCGTTCCTGGGTCAGCTGGCCAACCTGCCGAAGTAATCGCGCACGAAGGTCGTTTCCTTCGTGGCTGGTGAGGGTGTGGCCTCGGCTTGAAAGGCTGGGGCGACAGATCGCCAGCGTCGTCCCGTCACCGTGATTGAGGCATCAAAGTGAGCATCAACGGTACCCTGATCGCCCAGATGATCGTGTTCCTGATCCTGGTCTGGTTCACGATGAAGTTCGTCTGGCCGCCGATCGTCACTGCGCTCGACGAGCGCGCCAAGAAGATACAAGACGGTCTGTCCGCGGCCGACCGTGCCAAGGCCGATCTGGCCGCCGCCAACACGCGCGTCGAGCAGCAACTGTCCGCGGCGCGCGATGACGCGGCCAAGCGTCTGGCTGACGCGGAGCGGCTGGGTCAGCAGTTGGTCGAGGAAGCCAAGACCCGGGCCAACGACGAAGGCGCGAAGATCATCGCCGCCGCGCGCGCCGAGGCTTCTCAGGAAGTCGTCAAGGCCCGTGAGGCGCTGCGTGAACAGATCGCCGGCCTGGCGGTCAAGGGCGCCGAGGCGATTTTGAAGCGCGAGGTCAACGCCAACGTCCACGCCGAGTTGCTCAGCCGCCTGAAGTCGGAGCTCTGACCATGGCCGAGCTCGCCACGATCGCCCGCCCCTACGCTGAGGCGCTGTTCAAGGCCTTGTCGGTGTCCGACATGCAGTCGGTGTCCACGCAGCTCGGTCAGCTGGCCCAGGTGGCCGCCGACCCGGGACTGCGTGCCTTCGCCGACAACCCGCGCAGCACCGTCGATCAGGTCTTCTCGGTCGCCGGCAACGCCACCAAGGTGGAACTGGGCGCGCCGGTGCGCAACCTGCTCCGCGTGGTGCTGGAAAACGGTCGCCTCGACGCCGTGCCGGAGATTGCCAGCCAGTTCAAGTCGCTGGTCAGCAACGAGATGGGGCGCTACGACGCGGTCATCGAGAGCGCCTTTCCGATTGATGATGACGCGCTGCGCCAGGTCGTTGAGGCGCTTGAAGCGCGTTTCGGTCGCAAGCTGCAGGCGCGCGTGGTCGACCGGCCCGACTTGATTGGCGGTATTCGTGTGTCGGTCGGCGACGAGGTGCTTGACACCTCCGTCAAGGCCCGGCTCGAACAAATGAAAGTCGCGCTGACGGCCTGATGGCACTGCGGGGTGAGTGCCCCGTCGGCCGTTTGCAGTCACCGCGTCGCAGGAGAAAGCAATGCATCTGAACCCCGCAGAGATTTCCGAGCTGATCAAGTCCCGCATCGAGGGCTTGGGCGCTTCGGCCGATATCAAGAACCAGGGCACCGTGGTGTCGGTGACCGACGGCATCTGCCGCGTACACGGCCTGTCCGACGCGATGGCCGGCGAAATGCTGGAGTTCCCCGCCACCGCGGCCGGCGTGCCTACCTTTGGCCTGGCGCTGAACCTGGAGCGTGATTCGGTCGGCGCGGTGATCTTGGGTGAGTATGAGCACATCTCGGAAGGTGACACGGTCAAGTGCACCGGCCGCATTCTGGAAGTGCCGGTTGGTCCCGAGCTGATTGGTCGCGTCGTCAACGCGCTGGGCCAGCCGATTGACGGCAAGGGCCCAATCACCGCCAAGATGACCGACGTCATCGAAAAGGTCGCGCCCGGCGTGATCGCCCGCCAGTCGGTGTCGCAACCGGTGCAGACCGGGTTGAAGTCGATCGACTCGATGGTGCCGATCGGTCGCGGCCAGCGCGAGTTGATCATCGGCGACCGCCAGACCGGCAAGACCGCGGTGGCGATCGACACGATCATCAACCAGAAGGGTCAGAACATGACCTGCGTCTACGTCGCGATCGGCCAGAAGGCATCGTCGATCAAGAACGTGGTGCGTGCGCTGGAGCAGTACGGCGCGATGGACTACACCATCGTGGTGGCCGCGTCGGCGTCCGAATCTGCGGCCATGCAGTACGTCTCGGCGTATGCCGGCTGCACGATGGGTGAGTACTTCCGTGACCGCGGCCAGGACGCGCTGATCATTTACGACGACTTGTCCAAGCAGGCGGTTGCCTACCGCCAGGTGTCGCTGCTGCTGCGTCGCCCGCCGGGCCGCGAGGCCTTCCCTGGCGACGTGTTCTATCTGCACAGCCGGCTGCTGGAGCGTGCCGCGCGGGTGAACGCCGACTATGTCGAGAAGTTCACCAACGGTGAGGTCAAGGGCAAGACTGGGTCGCTGACCGCGCTGCCGGTGATTGAAACCCAGGCCGGTGACGTGTCGGCCTTCGTTCCGACCAACGTCATTTCGATCACCGACGGCCAGATCTTCCTCGAAACCAGCCTGTTCAACAGCGGCATTCGTCCCGCCATCAACGCCGGTATCTCGGTGTCGCGGGTCGGTGGCGCGGCGCAGACCAAGCTGATCAAGAACCTGTCCGGCGGCATCCGCACCGACTTGGCGCAGTACCGTGAACTGGCCGCCTTTGCGCAGTTCGCGTCGGACCTGGACGACGCCACCCGCAAGCAACTGGACCGCGGCGCCCGGGTGACCGAATTGCTCAAGCAGTCGCAGTACTCGCCGCTGCCGATCAGCCTGATGGCGGCGTCGATCTTTGCCGTCAACAAGGGCTTCATGGACGACATTGACGTCAAGAAGGTGTTGGCGTTCGAACATGGACTGCACCAGCACCTGAAGTCCAGCCATGCGGCGCTTCTGGCCAGGCTGGAAAGCGACAAGGCGATGGACAAGGGCGCCGAGGACGAATTGACCAACGCCATCGGCGCGTTCAAGAAGTCGTTTGCTTAAAGCCATGACGACCCCCTGGCCAGTCGTCGGCGCCGCAGTCTTGCGGTGCGGGCTGGCAAGGGGCGGTTCGACCGGCGACGGTCGAACCGGTCTGACCACAGGAGTGCCCCATGGCAGTCGGTAAAGAGATACGCGGCAAGATCAAGAGCTTCGAGAACACCAAGAAGATCACCAAGGCCATGGAAATGGTCTCGGCGTCGAAGATGCGCAAGGCGCAAGACCGCATGCGCGCGGCACGGCCTTATGCCGACAAGATTCGCAACATCACCTGCAACCTGGCCAACGCCAACCCTGAATACCACTCGGCCTACCTGCGCCGCGTGACCGACCCGAAGACCACCGGCTACATAGTCGTCACCACCGACAAAGGCCTGTGCGGCGGCCTGAACACCAACGTCCTGCGCGCCATCACCAACAAGATGCGCGAGGTTGAGGCCAAGGGCGGCACCAACCAGGCAGTGGCCATCGGCAACAAGGGCAACAACTTTCTCAACCGCATTGGCGTGAAGGTCGTCAGCCATGTCGTCCACCTCGGCGACGCGCCGCAGTTGGAGCGGCTGATCGGGCCAGTCAAGGTGATGCTCGATGCCTTCGTCGAAGGCAAGCTCGATGTGGTCTATGTCTGCTACACCCGCTTCATCAACACGATGAAGCAGGAGTCGGTCATTGAGCAATTGCTGCCGCTGCCGCCCTATCGTCTTGAGCAGACGGCGGCTGAGAAGGCGCAATACGGCTGGGACTACATCTACGAGCCCGACGCCGCCACCGTCATCGACGAGTTGCTGACCCGCTACATCGAGGCGCTGGTGTTCCAGGCGGTGGCCGAGAACATGGCCTCCGAGCAGTCGGCACGCATGGTTGCGATGAAGGCCGCCACCGAAAACGCCGGCAACCTGATCGCCGAATTGAAGCTGGTCTACAACAAGACCCGCCAGGCGGCGATCACCACCGAACTGTCCGAAATCGTCAGCGGCGCCGCCGCGATCAGCGGATGACGCCGGGGCAAGCGATGAATAAAGATCGCAGTCATCTGGCCATGGTTCTTGTCGCGATGGTCGCGCTCGGCGGCTGTGCTTCAGGGGTCACGCGCATGGATGCACCCAGTTCCGCGACGGGCGCAACCGTGGCTCAGGCGGCCACGGCACCCCACGTCAAGGCGGTTTCGTTGTGGCTCAACAACGAAGCCAAGAGCCTGCTTGCAGACAACATGAAGTTCAATGCCGATGAACTTCGCGGCACCATTGAACGCGCGCTGACGGCCAGCGGCTATCTGAAGTCCGATTCGACGCAGACGCTCGATGTCGAGATCTCCAGTTTCCGCGTGCGCTCGAACTTCTCCGCGATCATGTTTGGCTTCATGGCAGGCTCAGACAACGTGGAGGGCATCGTGACCATGAAGGACGCTTCCGGCGCCGTCCTGAAGCGCGGCAAGGTCAGCGCTTCATATGCGCTGGGCGGTATCGGCGGCGGTCAGGACGGCTCGCGCATGGGCTGGCTCTACGAATCTTTTGCAAAGCACGCGGTGGCCGAAGTTTCGGGCATCCCCGTCAAGTAAACAGGAAAGCGAACATGTCTAACTTGCAAGGTCAAGCCCAGGGCAAAATTGTTCAGTGCATCGGAGCGGTGGTGGACGTCGAGTTCCCGCGCGACCGCATGCCCAAGGTCTACGATGCGCTCAAGCTGGAAGGCTCGCCGCTGACGCTGGAAGTGCAGCAGCAGTTGGGCGACGGCGTCGTGCGCACGATTGCGCTGGGCTCGTCAGACGGCCTGCGCCGCGGGCTGGTGGTCAGCAACACCGGCAACTCGATCACCGTGCCGGTCGGCAAGGCCACGCTGGGCCGCATCATGGACGTGCTTGGCAACCCGATTGACGAGCGCGGCCCGGTCGATATGACCTTGTCGGCATCAATCCACCGCAAGGCGCCGGCCTATGATGAGCTGAGCCCAAGCCAGGAACTGCTCGAAACCGGCATCAAGGTGATCGACCTGATCTGCCCGTTTGCCAAGGGCGGCAAGGTGGGCCTGTTCGGCGGCGCCGGCGTCGGCAAGACCGTCAACATGATGGAGCTGATCAACAACATCGCCAAGGCGCACAGCGGCCTGTCGGTGTTTGCCGGGGTCGGTGAGCGCACCCGCGAGGGCAACGACTTCTACCACGAGATGATGGAGTCGGGCGTTGTCAACAGCGAGAACCTGGGCGAGTCCAAGGTGTCGATGGTCTACGGCCAGATGAACGAGCCGCCGGGCAACCGTCTGCGTGTCGCGCTGACCGGGCTGACGATCGCCGAGTCGTTCCGCGACGAAGGCCGCGACGTGCTGTTCTTCGTCGACAACATCTACCGCTACACGCTGGCCGGCACCGAGGTCTCGGCGCTGCTTGGCCGCATGCCTTCGGCGGTGGGCTACCAGCCGACGCTGGCCGAGGAAATGGGTCGCCTGCAAGAGCGCATCACCTCGACCAAGGTCGGCTCGATCACCTCGATCCAGGCGGTTTACGTGCCGGCGGACGACTTGACCGACCCGTCGCCGGCGACTACCTTCGCCCACCTCGACGCCACCGTGGTGTTGAGCCGCGACATTGCCGCGCTTGGCATTTACCCGGCGGTTGACCCACTCGATTCCACCAGCCGCCAGGTCGACCCCAACGTGGTCGGCGAAGACCACTACAGCACCACGCGCGCGGTGCAGGGCACGCTGCAGCGCTACAAGGAACTGCGCGACATCATCGCCATTCTGGGCATGGACGAGTTGTCACCCGAAGACAAGCAGGCGGTGGCCCGCGCGCGCAAGATCCAGCGCTTCCTGTCGCAGCCGTTCCACGTTGCCGAGGTGTTTACCGGCACGCCAGGCAAATATGTGCCGCTGAAGGAAACCATTCGCGGCTTCAAGATGATCGTCAACGGCGAATGCGACCACCTGCCCGAGCAGGCGTTCTACATGGTCGGAACGATCGACGAAGCCTTCGAAAAGGCCAAGAAGATCCAGTAAGCGGCGCACGCTGGCGCCTCCTCGCCGTTGCGCGTCGTTGGCGCGCAACGCGCCCCTGGGGCGCAACGGCTCAAGCCCACTGCGGCCGCACTGAACCAACGCATGCGAAAGCGAGCACCGAATGGCAACCATCCATGTCGACGTGGTCAGCGCTGAGGAAAACATCTTCAGCGGCGAAGCCAAATTCGTCGCACTGCCGGGCGAGAACGGCGAGCTGGGCATCCTGCCCCGCCACACGCCGCTGATCACCCGCATACGGCCTGGCGCGGTGCGCATCCAGCGCGCTGACAACGACCAGGAGGAATTCGTCTTTGTTGCCGGCGGCATTCTGGAAGTGCAGCCCAACACGGTGACGGTGCTCGCCGACACGGCGATCCGTGGCCACGACCTCGACGAAGCCAAGGCCACCGAAGCCAAGCGTCTGGCCGAGGAAGCCATGCGCAACGCCAAGAGCGACATCGACTTGGCGCGCGCACAAAGCGAATTCGCGATGATGGCAGCGCAGATTGCCGCGATCAGCAAGCTGCGCAAGAAGTAACGTCGGTCGCACCACTCCGACCCGCCCAGCCCGAGCCAGCACACGCGGCTCGGGCTGTTCCATTTTGCGCACCCGCTGCGCAGCCAGCGAGATGCCTGCAGAACACCCGCATCGCCCTCTGATGGCGGCGATACGCACCGCCTTCGCCGCGCACGCCGACGCCGCGCGCGCGCCGGCCATGCAGGCGTACATGAAGTCGGCGCTGCCTTTCTTCGGCATTGGGACGCCACTGCGGCGGCAACTCGTCGCGCGCGCGGTTGCGGGCCACCCGGCGCCCGACGCCTCTGCGCTGGCGGCAACCATGCGGGCACTGCACGACGAGGCCAGCCACCGCGAAGAGTGGTACGCGGCGATCGAAGTGGCGCGCATCGGGCCGCAGCACCGTGCGTGGTTCGGTCCGTCCTTGCTGCCTGTCTATGAGCGCCTGATCACCGGCACCGCATGGTGGGACTGCTGCGACAGCATCTCCGGCGACCCACTGCCGGCACTGCTGCTTTCCGATCCACAGGCGATCAAGCCGGCACTGCGCCGCTGGGCAGCCGGCGACGACCTGTGGCTGCGGCGTGCCGCCATCCTGGTGCAGCGGCGGCTGCCTCCGGCGGCGTTTGACCGCGAGTTGTTCGATACCGCGGTGTTGCCGACCCTGCAGGACGCGCGCTTCAACGGCGAATTCTTTATTCGCAAAGCCATCGGCTGGGCCTTGCGCGAGCGCTCGTACGCGGCGCCCGGCGAGGTGCAGGCGTTTTGCCAGCGGCATGCGGCGTCGCTGTCACCGCTGACCGTGCGTGAGGCGCTCAAAGCCGTCCGGCGCGGCCGCGCTTTGACATCGCCAATCGCGCCGGCCAATCAAACGCTGTGCCAGCCGCGCAGCCGCGGCAGGTCAAGCACCTGAACGCCGCCGTACTCGACCCGTATCAGCCCAGCCGCCTGCAGCGCGTTCAGCGCCTGGTTCACGCGCTGGCGCGACAGCCCGACCAGCCAGGCCAGCTCCTGCTGCGTGATGCGCAGCAACTCACCCACCCCGGGATAGAGCACCGGGTGGAACAGCGCGGCCAGGCTCAGCGCGACGCGGGCGTCTGGCCGGTGGTCGCGGTCGATCTCGCGCGCCGCAATGAACTGCCCCAGCCGCTCGTTGAGCTGGTTCATCACAAAGCGGTTGAACGGGATGCTGCGCTCCAGCAAGCGCCAGTAAACCTCGATCGGCAGCCCGGCCACCGTGCTGCGGCGCAGTGCCTCGATGTTGTAGCGGTAGGGCTCACGCTTGAGCAAGGTGCCCTCGCCAAACCAGGCCCCGGGCGGCAGACCGGCATAGGTGATCTGGCTGCCGTCGGCGCCGACGTTGCTCATCTTCAGCAACCCGTCGATGACGCCAAACCACAGCGTCGGCGCCGCGCCAATGCGGCACAGCCGGTCGCCCGGTTCGGCGGCGCCGACCATCAGCGCCGCAGTGGCTTCATCGCGGTCGGTAGGTGACAGCACGGTCAGCCATGGGATACCGCGCAACTCCGCCGCGGTGGCGGCGCGGGCACGTTGACGCAAAGCGCTGGCGGTAGCGGCCATCGACATTCCCCTTTTCTCAGCGGCGCCGACGGCAAGGCGGCCCAGCGGTGGCCACGGGAAACACCCGATCGGATCGACCCTAGGATTGTCGTCAGACAGACAAGTTGGCGTCAAACCCTTGCCTACGATCGGGCATCGACGTCGGAAGTCGCATGGCACGACCCGCCATCGGACCGTCTTCAGGAGCCACCCCCGGTGCAAACCACCTTTCCCAAGCTGATGCTCGAACACGCGGCCAAGCGCCCAGGTGCCGCGGCGCTGCGCGAGAAAGAGTTCGGCATCTGGCAGACCACGAGCTGGGCGCAACTGACGTTGTTGGTGCGCGAGCTGGCCTGCGGTTTTGCCGAGGCCGGCATGACGCGTGGCCAGCACCTGGTGGTGATCGGCGACAACCGGCCACGGCTGTACGCGGCCATGCTGGCGGCGCAGGCCTTGGGCGCGGTGCCGGTGCCGCTGTACCAGGACGCGGTGGCCGCCGAAATGGTCTTCCCGCTGAACAACGCCGAGGTCGCGTTCGCGGTCGTTGAGAACCAGGAGCAGGTCGACAAGCTGGTCGAGATCCGCGCGCAGTGCCCGCAGCTCGCGCACATCTGGTTTGATGACCCGCGCGGGCTGCGCAAGTACGCCGAACCCGGGCTGCAGGCACTTGATGACCTGTTGGCCGTCGGTCGGCAGCGCCAGCAGCGCGAGCCCACGCTGTTCGACGCCGCGGTGGCCGCCGGCCAGCCGGGCGACGTCGCGGCGATGTTCTTCACCTCCGGCACCACCGGCCACCCCAAGGGCGTGGTCCACACCCACCAGGCACTGATAGACCGCGCCGCCGCCGGCGCGCAGTTCGACCGCCTGAACGAAACCGAAGACGTGCTGGCCTACCTGCCGCCGGCGTGGATCGGGCAAAACATCTTCAGCTATGCGCAGTGGCTGGTCTGCGGCTACATCGTCAACTGCCCGGAGTCGGCGGCCACGGTCAGCATCGACCTGAAGGAGGTCGGGCCGACCTACTACTTTGCGCCGCCGCGCATTTTTGAAGGCCTGCTGACCTCGGTGATGATCCGCATGGAAGACGCCGGCGCGGTCAAGAAGTGGCTGTTTCACCACTACATGGCGCTGGCCAAACGAATTGGCACGCAAATCATCGACGACCGTCCGGTCGGCATGCTGGCGCGACTGCGCTACTACATCGGCGACCTGCTGGTCTATGGGCCGCTGCGCAACACGCTGGGACTGTCGCGGGTGCGCGTGGCCTACACCGCCGGCGAGGCGATCGGCCCCGACCTGTTCGACTTCTACCGCTCGATCGGCGTCAACTTGAAGCAGCTCTACGGCTCGACCGAGACCGCGGTCTTCGTCTGCCTGCAGCCCGACAACCAGGTCAAGGCCGACACCGTCGGCGTGCCGATTGCCGGCGTCGAGATCAAGCTCACCGACAGCGGCGAAATCATGGTCAAGAGCCCGGGGCTGCTCAAGGGCTACTACAAGAACGACGCCGCCACCGCCGAGGTGTTGACCGCCGACGGCTGGTACCACACCGGCGACGCCGGCTTTCTGGACGCCCACGGCCACCTGAAGATCATTGACCGCGCCAAGGACGTCGGCCGCCTGCAAGGCGGCGCCAACGACGGCGCGATGTTTGCGCCCAAGTACGTCGAAAACAAGCTGAAGTTCTTCCCGTACATCAAGGAGGCGGTGGCCTTTGCGCCTTCATCAACATCGACGTCGAGGCGGTCGGCAACTGGGCCGAACGGCGCAACCTGCCCTATGCCGGCTACACCGACTTGGCGGCCAAGCCCGAGGTCTGCGCGCTGATTGCCGATTGCGTGGAAAAGGTCAACGCCGACTTGAGCCGCGACGACAAGCTGGCCGGCAGCCAGATCAGCCGTTTTCTGGTGCTGCACAAAGAGCTTGACGCCGACGATGGCGAGATGACGCGCACACGCAAGGTCAAGCGTGGCTTCATCAGCGACAAATACCAGGTGCTGGTTGACGCACTGTACGGCGGCCGCAGCGAGCAGTTCATCGAAACCGCGGTCAAGTTCGAGGATGGCCGCTCGGGCAGCGTCTCGGCCACCTTGAAGATCGTCGACGCCAAGACCTTTCCTGCCGGCCTGCGCTCCGCCGCCTGAGGCCACGTACCGCACCGCGCCCCACCAGTACCGATGTCCGAACGCAAATCCGGCGACGTCATCCTCGACGTCAAGAACATCTCACTGTCGTTCGGCGGCGTGAAGGCGCTGACCGACATCAGCTTCGACGTGCGCGAGCACGAGGTGCGCTCGATCATCGGCCCCAACGGCGCCGGCAAGAGCAGCATGCTGAACTGCATCAATGGCGTCTACACGCCGCAGCAGGGCTCGATCACCTTTCGCGGCAAGACCTTCAGCCATTTGTCGAGCCGCCAGGTGGCCGAGATGGGGGTGGCACGCACCTTCCAGAACCTGGCGCTGTTCAAGGGCATGAACGTCATCGACAACATCATGTCCGGCCGCAACCTGCAGATGAAGACCAACCTGCTGCAGCAGGCGCTGCACCTGGGCGCGGCGCGGCGCGAAGAGATCGCGCACCGCGGCTTCGTCGAACGCATCATCGATTTCCTGGAGATCCAGGCGCACCGTAAGACGCCGGTCGGCCGCCTGCCCTATGGCCTGCAAAAGCGCGTCGACCTGGGCCGCGCGCTGGCCATGGAGCCGCAGGTGCTGCTGCTTGACGAACCGATGGCCGGCATGAACGTCGAGGAAAAGCAGGACATGTGCCGCTTCATCCTGGACGTCAACGACGAGTTCGGCACCACCATCGTGCTGATCGAGCACGACATGGGCGTGGTGATGGACATCTCCGACCGCGTGGTGGTGCTCGACTACGGCAAGAAGATCGGCGACGGCACGCCGGCCGAAGTGCGCGCCAATGAAGACGTGATCCGGGCCTACCTCGGCACGTCGCACTGAGAGGGGCCGACGATGGGACCGTTCCTCGAAACCCTGATCGGCGGCCTGATGACCGGCATGCTGTATTCGCTGGTCGCGCTCGGCTTCGTGCTGATCTACAAGGCCTCGGGCGTCTTCAACTTCGCGCAGGGCGCGATGGTGTTGTTTGCCGCGCTGGCGATGGCCCGGCTGTCGACCTGGCTGCCGCAGTGGCTGGGCTTTAGCAACCCGGTGCTGGCCAACGTGGCGGCGTTCATTGGCGCATTGGCGGTGATGGTCGCGGTGGCCTGGGTCATCGAGCGCCTGGTGCTGAGCCGGCTGGTCAACCAGGAGGGCATTGCACTGCTGATGGCGACGCTGGGCATCGCCTACTTTCTCGACGGCTTTGGCCAGACGATTTTCGGCAGCGACATCTACAAGATCGACGTCGGCCTGCCCAAGGACCCGATGTTTCTGTTCGAAAACCTCTTCCAGGGTGGCGTGCTGCTGAACAAGGAAGACGTCTATGCGGCGCTGATCGCCGCCGCGCTGGTCGCCGCGCTGTGGCTGTTCTTCCAGAAGACCGCCACCGGCCGCGCGCTGCGCGCGGTGGCCGACGACCACCAGGCCGCGCAGTCGATCGGCATTCCGCTCCAACGCATCTGGTTCATCGTCTGGAGCGTGGCCGGCTTTGCCGCACTGGTGGCCGGTGTCATCTGGGGCAGCAAGCTGGGCGTGCAGTTCTCGCTGTCGATGGTGGCGATGAAGGCCTTGCCGGTGGTCATCCTGGGCGGGCTGACTTCGGTGCCCGGCGCCATCCTTGGCGGGCTGATCATCGGCGTCGGCGAAAAGCTGTCCGAGGTTTTCATCGGCCCGTACTTTGGCGGCGGCATCGAAGTCTGGTTCGCCTATGTGCTGGCGTTGGCCTTTCTGCTGGTGCGGCCGCAGGGCCTGTTCGGCGAAAAGATCATCGACCGGGTCTGACGCCACTCGGTTCCATCGTTCACCGCTCATCTCCTGACCCATGCTTTACCGCGAAAACGGCCAGTTCAAGACCAGCTACCAGGCCGACCAGCAGATCTTTCCGATCCTGCAGGACCGTGTTGCGATCGCGTTGCTGCTCGCGGTGGCGCTGGTCGCGGTGCCCTTCTTCGCCCCCGAGTACCTGTTTCGCGCGGTGCTGATCCCGTTTCTGATCCTGTCGCTGGCCGCGCTGGGGTTGAACATTCTGGTCGGCTACTGCGGCCAGATCTCGCTCGGCACCGGGGCCTTCATGGCGGTTGGCGCCTACGCCGCGTACAACCTGCACGCGCGCATCCCGGGCATGCCGCTGGTCGCTTCGCTGCTGCTGGGCGGGGTGTGCGCAACCACGGTCGGCGTGCTGTTTGGCCTGCCCTCGCTGCGCATCAAAGGCCTGTACCTGGCGGTGGCCACGCTGGCCGCGCAGTTCTTCGTCGACTGGGCCTGCCTGCGGCTGAAGTGGGTCACCAATGATTCATCGTCGGGGTCGGTCAGCGTCGCCGGCCTGAACGTGTTCGGCCTGCCGATTGAAACGCCGGTGCAAAAGTACCTGTTCTGCCTGGGCTTCCTGCTGGTCTTCGCGCTGCTGGCGAAGAACCTGGTGCGCGGCCACATCGGCCGCGAGTGGATGGCCATCCGCGACATGGACGTGGCCGCCGCGGTGATCGGCATCCGCCCGGTGCACGCCAAGCTGACCGCGTTCGCGGTCAGCAGCTTCATCGTCGGTGTTGCCGGCGGGCTGTGGGGCTTTGTCCACCTCGGTTCGTGGGAGCCGGCGGCGTTCAACCTGAACCGCTCGTTCGACCTGCTGTTCATGATCATCATCGGCGGCCTGGGCTCGATCATGGGCAGCCTGTTTGGCGCCGCCTTCATCGTCGTGCTGCCGATCATCCTGGACAGCCTGCCGTACTGGATAGGCGTGCCGATCGACACCGCGCTGGCCGCCCACCTCACCTTCATGATTTTTGGCGGCCTGATCGTGTTTTTCCTGATCGTCGAGCCACACGGCATCGCCCGGCTGTGGTCGACGGCCAAGGAAAAGCTGCGGCTCTGGCCGTTCCCGCACTGAGCGCACTGCCCGCGTTCCCCTTTCACCAAAGCCGACCCACGGAGAAAGCCCCCATGAAACGCTTGTCGACCACCCTCCTGGCCGCTGCGGCGCTGCTCGGCGCCAGCAGCGCGTATGCCCAGCCCAAGGAGCAGTTCTTCCCGCTCTTGGTCTACCGCACCGGCGCCTATGCGCCCAACGGCACGCCGTGGGCCAACGGCAAGCAGGACTACATCAAGATGGTCAACGCCCGCGACGGCGGCATCAACGGCGTGAAGATCACCTTCGAGGAATGCGAGACCACCTACGCCGCAACCGACAAGGGCGTCGAGTGCTACGAGCGGCTCAAAGGCCGCGGCGCATCGATGGTTGACCCGCAGGCCACCGGCATCACCTTTGCGCTGACCGACCGCGTCGCCAACGACAAAATTCCGCTCATCACGCTGGGCTATGGCCTGGCGGCGTCGCAGGACGGCGGCGTGTTCAAGTGGAACTTCCCGCTGATGGGCAGCTACTGGACCGCGGCCGACATCCTGGTCCAGCACCTGGGCAAGAAGGAAGGCGGGCTGGACAAGCTCAAGGGCAAGAAGATCGCCATCGTCTACCACGACTCGCCATTCGGCCGCGAGCCGATGGCGCTGCTCGACGAGCGCTCGAAGATGCACGGCTTCGATCTGGTCAAGGTGCCGGTCACGCCGCCGGGGGTCGAGCAGAAATCGGCCTGGTTGCAGGTGCGCCAGAACCGGCCCGACTACGTGCTGCTGTGGGGCTGGGGGGTGATGAACTCGACCGCGCTGAAGGAGGCCCAGGCCACCGGCTTCCCACGCGAGAAGATGTACGGCGTGTGGTGGTCGGGCGCCGAGCCCGATGTCAAGGACGTCGGTGAAGGCGCCAAGGGCTACAACGCGCTGGCGCTGAACCCGTCGGGCAAGTCGCCGCAGGTGATTCAGGACATCCTGAAGCACGTCCACGACAAAGGCCAGGGCACCGGTCCGCGCGACGAGGTCGGCTCGGTGCTGTACACCCGCGGCCTGATCATCCAGATGATGGGCATCGAGGCGGTGCGCCGCGCGCAGGAGCGCTTCGGCAAAGGCAAGGTGATGACCGGCGAGCAGGTGCGCTGGGGCCTGGAGAACCTGGCGCTGGACCAGAAGCGGATCGACGCGCTGGGCTTTGCCGGCGTGATGCGGCCGATCAGCACCTCGTGCATGGACCACATGGGGTCGACCTGGGCGCGCATCCAGACCTGGGACGGCAGCAAGTGGAACATCGCGCCCGACTGGTACCAGGCCGATGAGCAAATCATCAAGCCGATGGCCAAGGCCGCCGCCGACAAGTACGCCGCCGAGAAGAAGCTGACCCGGCGCACGCCGGCCGACTGCCAAAGCTGACCCGCCCCCGCCCCGGCCGGCGGCGCGCTCGCCTGGCCGGGGCCACTGGTATGCGGCGGCCATGCCTTGGGGCAGGCCGCCGGCTGTCGCGGAGCCCTGATGAGTACCCTACTTCTGAACGTCAACGGCATCGAGGTCATCTACAACCACGTGATCCTGGTGCTCAAGGGCGTGAGCCTGCAGGTGCCGGAAGGGCGCGTGGTCGCGCTGCTGGGCGGCAACGGCGCCGGCAAGACGACCACGCTGCGCGCGGTCAGCAACCTGTTGGCCGGCGAGCGCGGCGAGGTCACCAAGGGTTCGATCGAGCTGCGCGGCGAGCGCATCGAAAAGCTCAGCACTTCGGCAATGGTCGAGCGCGGCGTGGTGCAGGTGATGGAAGGCCGGCACTGCTTCGCCCACCTGTCGATCGAGGACAACCTGATGACCGGCGCCTATACCCGCCGCGACGGCAAGGCCGCGGTGGCGCAGACGCTGGAAAAGGTCTACGCCTACTTTCCGCGCCTGAAGACGCGCCGCACCTCGCAGGCGGCCTACACCTCGGGCGGCGAGCAGCAGATGTGCGCGATCGGCCGCGCGCTGATGGCCAATCCCAAGATGGTGCTGCTCGACGAGCCAAGCATGGGGCTGGCGCCGCAAATCGTTGAAGAGGTGTTCGAGATCGTCAAGGACTTGAACACCAAGGAGCGGGTGACCTTCTTGCTCGCCGAGCAAAACACCAACATCGCATTGCGCTACGCCGACTATGGCTACATCCTGGAAAACGGCCGCATCGTGATGGACGGCGAGGCCAAGGCGCTGCGCGAAAACGAGGACGTCAAGGAGTTCTACCTCGGCGTCGGCGGCGGTGACCGCAAGAGCTTCCGCGACGTCAAAAGCTACAAGCGGCGCAAGCGCTGGCTGGCTTGAGCGACACGGAAAACGCGAACCAAGATGAGCGACAACGACTTCTTTGCCCCCCCGCGCTTCAACCCCGACGAGGCCTTGCAGCGGCTCAAGCGCGACCTGCGCGCGCTCGGCCTGACCGAACGCGCCGGCCTGTTCGAGCGCCGCGGCAGCGCCATCGCCAAGGCAGCGCTTGATGGCGGCGACATCGCGGCGGCGCGCGTACGGCGGCCTGTACGGTCCAGCCCCGAGTGGCAGGTCAAGCGCATCAAGACCAACGCCGACCTGCGCGACTTTGTCTTCGACCTGAAGAGAGCCTTGGCGCAATGGGGCGACCAGGACGATTGACATGACCCCCGAGCACTACGACTCCCTGGAAACGCGCGACCCCGCCGAGCGCGAGGCGGCACTGCTGGCGGCGCTGCCCGGCCACATCGCGCAGGCGCAGCGCGCGACCGGCGTGTTCGGCCAGACGCTGCGCGAGGTTGACGCCGCCGCGGTAACCAGCCGCGCCGCGCTGGCGCGGCTGCCGGTGATGCGCAAGCACACCCTGTTTGAACGCCAGCGCGCGATGGTCGCCAGCGACCCGTTCGGCGGCTTTTCGGCCATCGGCTGGCGCGGCATGGTGGCCGGCCGCGGCGCGCGCCGGGTATTCCAGTCGCCGGGGCCGATTTACGAGCCGGAAGGCCAGGCCAACGACTATTGGCGCATGGGGCGAGCGATTTTTGCCGCCGGCTTTCGGCCCGGCGACCTGGTGCATTGCAGCTTCAGCTACCACCTGACGCCGGCCGGCGCGATGATGGAAGGCGGCGCGCACGCCGTCGGCTGCACCACGTTTGCCGGCGGCGTCGGCAACACCGAACTGCAATTGCAAGCGGTGGCCGAGCTCAAGCCGCACGGCTACATCGGCACGCCCAGTTTCTTGAAGATCCTGGTCGAAAAGGCCGCCGAGACCGGCACCCCGATTGGCTCGCTGACCAAAGCGATGGTTGGCGGCGAGGCGTTTCCGCCCAGTCTGCGCGACTGGCTGGCCGAACGCGGCATTCACGCCTACCAGTGCTACGCCACCGCCGAAGCCGGCTCGATCGCGTTCGAGACCGCCGCCCGCGAAGGCCTGGTGGTCGACGACGCGGTGATCCTGGAAATCGTCCGCCCCGGCACCGGCGATGTGCTGCCCGACGGCGAGGTTGGCGAGTTGGTGGTCACCGTGCTCAACCCCGACTACCCGCTGGTGCGCTTCGGCACCGGTGACTTGTCGGCGGTGCTGCCGGGCCGTTGCCCGACCGGGCGCAGCAACGTGCGCATCAAAGGCTGGCTCGGCCGCGCCGACCAGACGACCAAGGTGCGCGGCATGTTCGTCCACCCGAGCCAGGTCGCAGAAGTCGTCAAGCGCCACCCCGAAGTGCTGCGCGCGCGGCTGGTGGTCGAAGGCGAAATGGCCAGCGACCGCATGACGCTGAAGGTCGAGGCCGTGAACGCGCCCGACGCTCTGGTTGCCGCGGTCGCCAACAGCGTCCGCGACGTCACCAAGTTGCGCGGCGACGTGCTGGTCGTCGCACCGGGCAGCCTGCCCAATGACGGCAAGGTGATTGAAGACGCCAGACGCTACGACTGAGGCACACCCTGGGCAAGGTTGAGGGAAACATCGGGCCGCGGCGGACGGGTTCGAACGCATCCTTGATCTTGGGCAAGGCCTGAAAGGGAAAGCCCGTCTGGTCGTGGCACGCGCACCTCGCCACCATCACCGCATCGCTGCGCCCTGTGCGCGGCTTATTTTTGCGTGGCCGTTGGCCGCGCGGCACCTTGGAGCAACTATGAACCTGCGTCGGTATGCAATCGGAGTGGTCGCCGCGGCGGCTGCGGTCGCCACCTGCAGCACCTGGGCGGCCTACCCTGAAAAGGCCGTGACCATCATCGTGCCTTTCTCGGCCGGTGGCCCAACCGACAAAGTGGCGCGCGACTTTGCCGAAGCGCTGCGCAAGCAATTGAACAACCAGGCCGTGGTGATCGAAAACGTGGGTGGCGCCGGCGGCACGCTGGGCGCCGGCAAGGTGGCCAAGGCCTCGCCCGACGGCTACACACTGCTGCTGCACCACATCGGTATGGCCACGTCGCCGGCGCTGTACCGCAAGCTGCCGTATGACACCTTGGGTGATTTTGAATACCTCGGGCTGATCAACGAGGTACCGATGACCCTGGTCGGCCGCTCGACGCTGCCGGCCAACAACTTTGCCGAACTGCGCAAGTGGATCGACGCCAACAAAGGCAAGATCAACCAGGCCCATGCCGGCCTGGGCGCTGCGTCGCAACTGTGCGGCCTGCTGTTCCAGCAGGCGATCGGTGTCGACATGACCACCGTCCCGTACAAAGGCACGGCCGGCGCGATGACCGACTTGCTCGGCGGTCAGGTCGACATCATGTGCGACCAGACCACCAACACCACCCAGCAGATCGAAGGCGGCAAGATCAAGGTCTTTGCGGTGACCACGCCAAAGCGCCTGGCCATGCCGTCGTTGGCCAAGGTGCCGACGCTCGACGAGTCGGGGCTGAAGGGTTTCAACGTCACCATCTGGCACGGCCTGTACGCGCCCAAGGGCACGCCCAAGCCGGTGCTGGAAAAACTCAACGCATCGCTGCGCACCGCGCTGAAAGACGCCGAGTTCCACAAGCGTGAAGAAGCGCTGGGCGCGGTGATCATCAACGACGCGCGGCTCGGCAGCGCCGAACACAAGAAGTTCGTCGAGTCCGAAATCGCCAAATGGGGCGTGGTGATCAAAGCCGCCGGGCAATACGCCGACTAACGCCGCGTTTCACCAGGCCACTGGTGTGAAGTGCGTCGCGCTTGGCCGCTGACTGGGCGCAAACGCAACACGTCGCAGCGATTCGGTCAAACGACGCGCAGCGGAATGGTCACCGGCCCATCGTTGACCAGCGCCACCTGCATGTCGGCGCCGAAGACACCGCTGGCCACCGCCGGGTGGCGCGCGCGTGCCGCCTCCAGCAGCGCGCTGTACAGCCGCCGCGCCTGCTCGGGCGGCGCCGCGGCGCTGAAGCTGGGCCGGTTGCCGCCGCTGACGTCGGCCGCCAGCGTGAACTGGCTGACCACCAGCAGCGCGCCGCCGACGTCGACCAGGCTGCGGTTCATCTTGCCAGCGTCGTCGGCAAACACGCGCAGCTTCAGCACCTTGTCGAGCAGCCGCTCAACCTGGGCCTGAGCGTCGGTCGGCTCGGCGCAGACCAGCAGCAACAGACCGGCGCCGATCTCGCCGACCACCGCGTGGTCGACCACCACGCGCGCTTCGCGCACCCGCTGCAGCAAGGCGATCATGCGCTGCGGCGTTGCTGTGGAACGTCGATATGGGCTTCGACGTCGGTCGGCAGCATCTGAATCGTCGCGCGCAGGCCGGGCACCGCCTCCATCAGCGCACGTTCAACCGCCTGGCGCACCTCGGCAGCGCACCGCAGCGTCCACGCCGCCGGCAGGTGCATGTGCAGGTCGACAAACAGCCGCTGGCCCGCCTGGCGTGTGACGAGGTGGTCAAAGCGCACCGTCTCTTGGGTGAAGGTGCCGAGCACGCGGTCGATCTCAGCCAGCATGTGTGGCTCCAGCGCCTGGTCCATCAAACCCTGGGCCGAGCGCCGCGCCAGCGACCAGCCTTCGCGAATGATGTTCAACGCCACCGCGATCGCGATCACCGGGTCCAGCCAGCCCCAGCCGGTGGCCATCACTGCGCCCAGGCCGAGGATCACCCCGGCCGAGGTCCAGACGTCGGTGAAAAGGTGGCGCGCGTCGGCCTCCAGCGCCATCGACCGCACCGCGCGGCCTTTGCGCAACATGGCCCAGGCCAGCGCCCCATTGAGCGCCGAGCTGAGCACCGACAACGCCACGCCCCAACCCACCGCCTCCAGCGGCTGCGGGTGCAGCAGGCGCTGCACCGCGGCCCAGATGATGGCCAGCGCGGCGACGAAGATCAGCATGCCTTCGAAGCCACTGGAGAAATACTCGGCCTTGTGATGGCCGTACGGATGCTCGGCGTCGGGCGGCTGTTCGGCCAGCGTGACCATCAGCAGCGCGAACAGCGCGCCGGCCAGGTTGACCAGCGACTCCATCGCGTCGGACAGCAGGCTGACCGAGCCACTGATCCACCACGCGCCGGTCTTCAAGGCGATGGTGGCCACCGCCACCGCCACCGACAGCTTCAAATAGTCGCGCACTTCCATCGCTCGCCCTCGCTTGCCGGCAGCGCCAAGGTCCGCATTACGCCAGGGTGACGCGGGCAAATTTGCGCTTGCCGACCTGCACCACCACGGTACCGGCGCCAACCTTCAGGCCGCGGTCGCTGACCACCACGCCGTCGATGCGCACGCCGCCCTGGTCAACCAGCCGCAGCGCCTCGGTGGTTGACGGTGCCAGACCGGCTTGCTTGAGCAGCGCGCCAATGGCCAGCGGCGCACCGGCCAAGCGCCGCTCGGGAATCTCGTCGGGAATGCCACCGCGCGCGCGCAGCGCAAAGTCGGCCTCGGCCGCGTCGGCCGCCGCCGCACTGTGAAAGCGCGCCACCAGCTCGCGCGCCAGCAGCACCTTGGCGTCCTTGGGGTTGCGGCCGCCGTCGACCTCGGCGCGCAGCCTGGCAATCTCGGCCTCGCTGCGAAAACTCAGCAGGGTGTACCAACGCCACATCAGCGTGTCGCTGATCGACAGCGTCTTGGCAAACATGGTGTTGGCATCTTCGGTGATGCCGATGGTGTTGCCCTTGCTCTTGGACATCTTGTCGACGCCGTCCAGCCCTTCGAGCAGCGGCATGGTCAGGATGCACTGCGGCTCCTGGCCATATTCCTGCTGCAGGTGGCGGCCCATCAGCAGGTTGAACTTCTGGTCGGTGCCGCCGAGTTCGAGGTCGCTCTTCAGCGCCACCGAGTCGTAACCCTGCATCAGCGGGTACAAAAACTCGTGCACGCTGATCGGTGCACCGGCGGCAAAGCGCTTACTGAAATCGTCGCGCTCCATCATGCGCGCCACGGTGTAGCGCGCAGCCAGTTCGATCATGCCGCGCGCGCCCAGCGGGTCGCTCCACTCGCTGTTCCAGCGCACCTCGGCGCGATCGATGTCAAGTACCAGCCGGATCTGGTCGAAATAGGTCTTGGCGTTGGACTCGATTTGTTCACGCGTCAGAGGAGGACGGGTGCTGTTGCGACCCGACGGGTCACCGATGGTGGAGGTGAAGTCGCCAATCAGCGGAATCACCACATGGCCCAGTGCCTGCAGTTGACGCAACTTGTTGAAAACGACCGTGTGGCCCAGGTGCAGGTCGGGCGCGGTCGGGTCCATGCCGAATTTGATGCGCAGCGGCACGCCGGTGGCTTCCGAGCGCGCCAGCTTGGCCAGCCATTCGGCTTCGGGCAGCAGTTCTTCGCTGCCGCGCCGGGTGATGGCCAGCGCCTCGCGCGTGCGGTCGGAAATGGAGGCGCGGCTGGCCGCCGCGTGGTCAGGAGAGAACATGGTGGAAACGACGAAAAGAAGGGCAAATCAGGACACAACCCAGGCATTTCAGCCGGGTTGCGCCAAGCCGCCATTGTCCGAAAGGCCGCCCAAAAGCGCGTTGGTATACTGCCCGGCCGCCTCGGCGGAAACGTCGCCCCAGCGCTGGCTGGCGGCCATGCCCACAGCCCCGAGTCCTGCCGATGCAGGCCGGTCCATGTCAGGCATGGCCATGCGGCGCGCGATTCTAGAGGACGCTTCCCTGCCACCTGCCACCGACCGTCGGTGGTCAGCCCATGCACCGGGAAGCCGCGCTGAACCGACAGTCCGCACCCGCAGCAACGCCTGTGCGGGTGGCCATACGAGGAATATGCCGTTGGAACCGATGACGCCTGCCGGGCCGCACACGTCGCCCGAGACATTCGCGCCCCAGGCCCCGATGACAGCCACACCGACCCTGCCTGCGACGATCGGTCGGCTGGCCAACGGCGTCACGCTCGCGCTGCGCCGGCACCCACGCCGGGTGACGGCCGCCGTGCTGGCGCTGCTGGGCGGCTTTGCCGCCACCGCCTTCGGTATCGCGCCGCTGGCCGCCGATGCCGTGGCCACCCCGGTCAGGCTGGTCTCGCTGGAGGTTGCCGTTCCCGGCCTGGCGCAACAAGTCGATGCGCTGGCCAACCGTGACCTGCAATTGGCGCGCAGCGGCCTGACCAGAAACAGCGACAACGCCGACACCTTGCTGCGCCGGCTGGGCGTGTCGGACCCGCTGGCCAGCCGCTTCCTGCGCCAGGACAAGGACGCGCGCCGCGTCCTCGATGGCCATGGCGGCAAGTTGGTCGAGGTGCGTACCGCCGATGACGGCACCCTGCTGTCGATGGTGGCGCGCTTTGCCGCGCTTGACCCGGCGCAGGCCGACAGCCACTTCACCCGGCTGAACATCACCCGCCGCGACGGCCGCTTCGTCAGCCAGGTCGAAAACGCCGAACTGGTGGCCCAGCAGCGCATCGGCAGTGGCGTGGTGCGCACCTCGCTTTGGGCTGCGGTCGATGAAGCACGGCTGCCCGAGTCGGTGGCCGAGCAGTTGATCGACATCTTTTCGGTCGAATTCGACTTCCACCGCCAGTTGAACCGCGGCGCGACATTCCGCGTCGTCTATGAGGCGATGACCGCCGACGACCATCCGGTGAGCTGGAGTGATGCCACCGGCCGCGTGCAGGCCGCACAGTTCACCAATGGCGGACGCACGGTCAACGCCATCTGGTATCCGGACACCGCCAACGGCAAGGGTGGCTATTTCGACTTCGACGGCAAGAGCCTGAAGCGCACCTTTCTGGCCAGCCCGGTCGAGTTTTCGCGCATGACCTCGGGGTTCGCGATGAGGCAACACCCGATCTTCAACGACCTGCGCGCCCATAACGGCGTGGACTATGCGGCGCCGACCGGCACCCCGGTGCAGGTGGTAGGCGATGGCTTGGTTGAATTTGCCGGCCGCCAAAACGGCTACGGCAATGTCGTTGAGGTGCGCCACGACCCGCACCAGACCACGTTGTACGCCCACCTGAGCGCCATCGGCGTGCAGGTCGGCCAACGTGTCGAGCAAGGTCAGAAGATCGGCGCGGTCGGCGCCACGGGCTACGCCACCGGGCCGCACCTGCACTTTGAATTCCGCGTCGACGGCAGCTTCCAGGATCCGCTGCTAATCGCCGCAGCGCAGGCCGGCAGCACGCTAGACCAAAGCGCGCACCAGCGCTTCGCCCAGGTCTCCACGCTGGCTCAACACCGCTTGGCGGTGGCCGATTCGGTGACCGGATTCCGCGGCGACGCCGAGTAAGTCGCGCGCCATGTCGCGCTGGTGGCGTTAATTGCGACGATCTACATAGGCCCCGACAAGGCCGCACGCCCGTCCATGCGCTGCATCGGCTTGATGTCGGGCACCTCGCTCGACGGCGTGGATGCGGTGCTGGCCGACTGGAACGCCGCCGGCGTGCTGACCGTGGCCGGCCATGTCCACCGCCCCTATGCCGCGGCGCTGCGCGCCGAATTGCTGGCGCTGAACGCCGCGCAGGGCATCGACGAGCTGCACCGCGCCGAATTGGCGGCCAACGCGGTGGCGCTGTCGTACGCCGATGCAGTGGCCGCGCTGTGCGCCGAAAGCGGCTGCACGCGCGAGTCGATCGCCGCGGTTGGCGCGCATGGCCAGACCGTGCGCCACCGGCCGGGTGAGTTCGATGGCGTCGGCTACACCCGGCAATTGCTCAGCGCCGCGTTGCTGGCCGAGCGCTGTGGCATCGACGTGGTGGCCGACCTGCGCAGCCGCGACGTCGCCGCCGGCGGCCAGGGTGCGCCGCTGGTGCCGGCATTCCACGCGGCCATGTTCCAACGCCCCGGTCACGATGTGGCAGTGCTCAATCTGGGCGGCATTGCCAACCTGACGCTGTTGCACGCCGATGGCCGGGTCGGCGGCTTTGACTGCGGCCCCGGCAATGTATTGATGGACGGCTGGTGCCAGCGTCACCGCGGCCAGCCGTTCGACGATCGCGGCGCGTGGGCGGCCGGCGGCGAGGTGGATGCGGCGTTGCTGGCGGTTTGGCTGGGCGATCCGTATTTCGACCGCCCACCGCCAAAAAGCACCGGGCGCGACCTGTTTGACCGCGCCTGGCTGGACCGCCACGACAACGTCACCGCACGCAAGCGACCGCAAGACGTGCAGGCCACGCTCGCGGCGCTGACCGCGCAGTCGGTGGTCGACGCATTGCAACGCCATTTGGGCGCCGCCACCGAATTGCTGGTGTGCGGCGGCGGCGCCTTCAACCTGCACCTGATGGGTCAACTGGCCGCCCGGCTGCCGCACGCCACGGTGCGTTCAACCGACAGCGCGGGGCTGCCAGCGATGCAGGTCGAGGCCGCCGCATTTGCCTGGCTGGCGCGCGAACATCTGGCGCGCCGGCCCGGCAATCGGGTGGACGTGACCGGCGCCGCCGGGCCACGAATTCTTGGCGCGCTGTACCCGGCCGGCTGACACTTGTCCGGCGCCCACCTTGCGGCGGGAACGGTCCTCAGGCCGAAAAGCTTGAGCCGCAGCCGCAGGTGGTGGTCGCGTTCGGGTTCTTGATCACGAACTGCGCGCCCTGCAGGTCTTCCTTGTAGTCGATCTCGGCGCCAACCAGGTATTGCAGGCTCATCGCGTCGATCAGCAGGGTGACGCCGTTCTTGCTCATCTGCGTGTCGTCTTCGTTGACGATCTCGTCGAAGGTAAAGCCGTATTGAAAGCCCGAGCAGCCGCCGCCTTGCACGAAGACGCGCAGTTTCAGGTCGGGGTTGCCTTCTTCGGCAACCAGATCGGCCACCTTGGCGGCGGCGCTGTCGGTGAAGTTCAGCGGCGCCGGCATCGCGGCGGGTTGGGCCGCGGCGTCGGCGGCGAAGGGTTCAGCGACTGCGTTCATGGTGTTTCTCCAGCAAAGATGGACAGCAGGCAGTTGGGGAGGTTGCCCGAAAAGCCAAGCATTTTCTTCGGAATTGCGCCGCGTCGACCTTGACCTTTTCTGGCTCAGTGGTTTTGCGGCTGATTTGATATGCGCCCATGAAAAAGCCGCCTGGAAGGCGGCCGGGAGCCGGGCGCCTGGCCACCGTGCGGTGACCATGCGGCCAAAGATGCCATCAGCGCTTGCTGAACTGCTTGCGCCGACGTGCGCCGTGCAAGCCGACCTTCTTGCGCTCGACCTCGCGCGCGTCGCGCGTGACAAAGCCGGCGCGGCTCAAGTCGCCCTTGAGCGTTTCGTCATATTCGATCAGCGCGCGGGTGATGCCGTGGCGCACTGCGCCGGCCTGACCCGATTCACCGCCACCGTGGACGTTGACCTTGATGTTGAAGGTCGCCTCGTGGTTGGTCAGCAGCAAGGGCTGCTTGACGATCATGATCGAGGTCTGGCGGCCGAAGTACTGGTCAACCGCCTTGCCATTGACGACGATCTGGCCGTCGCCCTTCTGGATGAACACCCGCGCCACCGACGACTTGCGGCGGCCGGTGCCGTAGTTCCAATTGCCGATCATCCCCGCTCCTTAAATTTCCAGCGCCTTCGGGCACTGGGCGGTGTGCGGGTGTGTTGCACCGGCGTACACCTTCAGCTTTTTGATCATCGCGTAGCCCAGCGGGCCCTTGGGCAGCATGCCCTTGACCGCCTTTTCAAGCGCACGGCCGGGGTGCCGGGCCTGCATGTCCTTGAATTTGGTGCCGTAAATGCCGCCCGGGTAACCCGAGTGGCGGTAGTACACCTTTTGTTCGGCTTTGTTGCCGGTGACACGGATCTTGTCGGCGTTGACGACGACGATGAAATCACCGGTATCGACGTGAGGCGTGTAAATGGCCTTGTGCTTGCCGCGCAAACGGAGTGCCACTTCGCTGGCGACACGTCCGAGCACCTTGTCGGTGGCATCAAGCACAAGCCACTCGTGCGTCACTTCGGCCGGTTTGGCGCTGAAGGTCTTCATGAGGGGTCTTTCAAACGGCTGGCCGCATGAGGCGGCCAGCCCATCCTGGCACTTTGGTGGTGCGGGTCGTTCACCGTTCGGCGCTGCTTGTCGTCGCCCAATGAAAGCGACTGCAGCCTCTCACGGCCGGCAACGGACTTGTCCGCGGCCTGAATGTCGTACCCACAACCCACCGCCCGGCCAATTTTTGGGCAGCCGAATAGTATAGCCGGTCTATTCCCGACTTATCGGTTGAATTAGTCCATGATGCACCGCAGCAAAGTGCAGCAGAATTTGGCCATGGACCCATTCGACCACCCCCAGCCAGCGGCGACCCCTTCGCCCGACGCTCGGGTGCGTCCGCCCGACCGCTTGACGCAAAAAGGCGGCGCGTTGCCGTGGGTTCCGATCCGGCAGTTGCAGGAACGCCATCGGCCGCTGATCGTCGATCATTTGCTGCAGCTGGATGAGCACGACCGCTATCTGCGCTTTGGCTTTGCCGCGCAGGACGGACATATCCAGCGCTACGTCGCGCAGCTTGACTTTGACCGCGATGAGCTGTTTGGCATTTTCAACCGCCGGCTGGCGCTGATCGGGCAGGCCCATCTGGCCTACCCGGTCGAGACATCCGACGAAGGCCGCGTCGAATTGCGCCACCGCGCGGCGGTCGAGTTTGGCGGCTCGGTGGTGCCCGCGGCGCGCGGGTTCGGGCACGGCAAGCGGTTGTTTGAGCACGCCATGTTGCGCGCACGCAACCGCGGCTACGACACCTTGTTCATCCACGCGCTGACCGAGAACACCCAAATGCTGCGCATCGCCCGCTGGGCCGGCGGTATCGTCCACAGCCACGGTTCGGAAACCGATGCCCATGTGCTGTTGCCGCCGACCACTGTCGCGTCGCGGCTGGAGCAGTGGGTCAGCGAACGAATAGCACAGATCGACTACCGCATGAAGCGCCGTGCGCACCAGCCCGATGCCACCACGGCCACCAGCACCGCGGATTAACCGAGCGACACCCCCAGATCGGCGTATGCCCGCGGCCTTGCGTTGCAAGCCTTGCGGTTAATATCAAACGGATCAGGTTTGTCCGGGCGGCGTGTGGCGCTTACCCGGTGTCGTCATCCGCAGTCTGAAGCGCCGCAGTCCCATGCAGCAGTACATCCCTTGGCTCATTGCCGCTGTTGTTGCCGCCGGATTGGTCGCGGTGATGCTGGCTTGGCAAGCATTGGTGTCGAACCGGCGCTCGTCGGAACCACCGCCGCTGCCTACGCACTGGAACCTGGCGCCGCGCCCGGTGTTCACCGCCGATGAGCGCCGCGTCTACCGCCAGTTGCGCGAGGCCTTGCCGCACCATGTCGTGTTGGCCAAATTGCCTTTGGTGCGGCTGTGCCAACCCACCGACCCGAACGCGGTGCGCTATTGGTACAACCTGTTGGGTTCGATCAATGTGGCTTATGCGGTGTGCAGCGCCAACGGCCGCGTGCTGGCCGCGGTCGATCTGAGCTACGACAACGGCGGCCTGCCCAGCCGGGCCACGCGCATCAAGCACGCGGTGCTGGCGGCGTGCCGCATCCGCTACCTCAGGTGTCCGGCGGACCACCTGCCGTCGATTCCCGAACTGCAACTGCTGGTGCCGCATGGCACCGGTGCATTGCGCAGCACGCAAGGCGCGCACGACGGACTGCCCAGCGCCTTGCCGGCGTCGGCGGTGTCACCGGCCACGCCGCGCCGCGCCGAGCGCAATGCGCTGTGGCAGGAGTCCAGTGCGTTCATGGATTCCTTCTTCAACCACGACCGCAGCTTCGAGCCCAGCAGCCACGGCGAATTGCGCACCATGCCGGACTTTTCGTCCGGGCAGGCGCCCAGCGCCGATCCGGCGGCCGCGCCGCGCCCTGCCGACGAGCCGCCACCGCTGCGGCACTGAGCGGCGTTCAGCCGACGACGCGTCTGGCCGGTTCGCGCCAACCGCCGCGCGCGGGCACTGCCGCCTAAGTGCCGCAAGCGGTGATGATGCGCGGCATGTCCGCCCACCCCAGCCCCGCGCACCCTTTCCAGCATTTGACGCCAGGCGCGGTGCTTGATGCGCTGCAGTCGCTTGGCGTCTTCGGCGACGGCCGACTGCTGCAGCTCAACAGCTACGAAAACCGCGTTTTCCAGGTGCATCTGGAGGCGCCGCTGGACCGGCGGTCGACCGCGTCGGGTGTGACGCTTGTGCCGGCCGACAACGCCGCGCCGGCAGCGTCGTCGGTGGTGGTGGCCAAGTTTTACCGCCCGCAGCGCTGGACCGACGCGCAAATCGCCGAAGAGCACGCCTTTGCGGCGGACCTGGCGGCCAACGACTTGGCGGTGGTGGCGCCGCTGCCGCTGGGCGGAAGCGCGGCCGGCGCGACGCTTGGGCACGCGGCCATTGGTGGACACGACTTCCGCATCGCGGTCTACCCGCGGCGCGGCGGCCATGGCCCCGAAACCGACGACCCGGCGACGCTGTGCTGGCTGGGGCGCTTCGTCGGCCGGATGCATGCGGTCGGCGCGCGCGCGCCCTTCGTGCACCGGCGCCGGATCGACGTTGCCACCTATGGCCGCGCCGCGCTGCAGCGCGTGCTGGCGCTGGATGCGGTGCCCGAGGCCCAGCGCCCACGCTGGCAAGCCGCGTGCGAGCGCGCGCTGGCCGCGGCGCAGGCGGCGTTTGGCGCCGCGCCGCCGCGGCTGCTGCGCGTACACGGCGACTGTCACCGCGGCAACATCCTGTGGCGCACGCCGGAAGAGACCAGCGCCGGCAGCGGCCCGCACATCGTTGACCTGGACGACGCCGCCACCGGACCGGCGGTGCAAGACCTGTGGCTGCTGCTGTCAGGAGAGCGCGACATGCGCAGCAGACAACTCTCGGCGCTGCTGGCCGGCTACCGCCAGTTTCGCGATTTCGACCGCCGTGAACTGGCGCTGATCGAAGCGCTGCGCACGCTGCGCATGGTCCACCACAGCGCCTGGCTGGCCGAGCGCTGGGACGATCCGGCGTTTGCGCCGGCGTTTCCGTGGTTCGGCAGCCCAGCGTACTGGCAGCAGCAGGCCGACGACCTCGACGAGCAACTGCAGGCCATGGCCGAGCCGCCGCTGCAGGTGTACGGCGCGGTGTGACCGCCCGCGCGCACAACGGTCCGCCGCGCGCCGGCTCAGGGCTGGGTCAGGCGCTCAGCAACCGCGTTACCCGCGCGACATAGGCCGCCGGGTCGTCGAGCACGCCGCCTTCGGCCAGCATGGCCTGGTCAAACACGATGTGCGCCAGGTCGTCGAAATGCGCCTCGTCGGCCGCCAGCCGCTTGACCAGCGCATGCTCGGCGTTGACCTCCAGAATCGGCTGCGTCTTCGGTGCCGACTGCCCGGCCTGCTTGAGCAGCCGCGCCAGGTGGCCGCTCATTTCGCCTTCTTCGACCACCAGGCAGGCGGGTGAATCGACCAGCCGGGTGGTCACGCGAACGTCCTTGGCGCGCTCCTTCAGCGCCGCTTTCAGCTTTTCAAGCGTCGGCTTGAACGATTCGGCCGCCGCTTCGGCCTGCTTCTTCTCGTCCTCGTCCTGCAGCTTGCCCAGGTCAACGCCGCCCTTGGCGACGCTTTGCAGCGGCTTGCCTTCGAATTCGTACAGGTGCGACAGCAGCCATTCGTCGACGCGGTCGACCAGCAGCAGCACCTCGATGCCCTTCTTGCGGAAGATCTCCAGTTGCGGGCTGGCCTTGGCGGCGGCCAGGCTGTCGGCGGTGATGACGTAAATCGCCTCCTGGCCTTCCTTCATGCGCCCCTGGTAGTCGGCCAGCGACACGCCTTCATCGGCGTGCGTCGACGCAAAGCGGAACAGCTTGGCCAGCCGCTCGCGGTTGGCAAAGTCCTCGCCTATGCCTTCTTTCAGCACCGCGCCAAATTCGCCCCAGAATTTCAGGTACTTGGCCTTGTCGTCGGCGTTGTCGCTGTCGGCCAGCGACTCCAGCATGCCCAGCACGCGCTTGGTCGAGCCCTCGCGGATGGCCTTCACGTCGCGGCTTTCCTGCAGCAATTCGCGGCTGACGTTCAGCGGCAGGTCCGACGAGTCGATCACGCCCTTGACGAAGCGCAGGTACACCGGCATCAGCGCCTCGGCGTCGTCCATGATGAACACGCGCTTGACGTACAGCTTGACGCCACCGCGCTTGTCGCGGTTCCACAGGTCAAACGGCGCCTTGGCCGGGATGTACAGCAGTTGCGTGTACTCGCTGCGGCCCTCGACGCGGTTGTGCGTGTAGGCCAGCGGCGCGTCGCTGTCGTAGCTGATCTGCTTGTAGAAGTCCTGGTACTCGGCGTCGGTGATGTCGCTCTTGGCGCGCGCCCACAGCGCGGCGGCCTTGTTGACGGTCTCCCATTCGTCGGTCTTGACCTGCTTGCCGGCGTCCTTGTCCCAGGTCTCCTTGTGCATCAGGATGGGCAGCGAAATGTGGTCCGAGTACTTGCCGATGATGGACTTCAGCTTCCAGCTCGACAGGAATTCGGCGGCCTCGTCGTCGCGCAGGTGCAGGATCACGTCGGTGCCGCGCGCCTCGCGGGTGATGGTCTCCAGCTCGTACTCGCCGGCGCCCTCGCTGCTCCAGCGCACGCCCTGGTCGGCCGGCAGTCCGGCGCGGCGAGTTTCGACCGTGATGCGGTCGGCGACGATGAAGCCCGAGTAAAAGCCGACGCCGAACTGGCCGATCAGGTTGGCGTCCTTCTTCTGCTCGCCCTGCAACTGCGCCATGAATTCGCGCGTGCCGCTCTTGGCGATCGTGCCGAGGTTGGCGGCGGCCTCGTCGGCGGCCATGCCGATGCCGTTGTCGCGAATGGTCAGCGTCTTGGCTTCGGCGTCGAACAACACCCGCACATCGAGGTTGGGTTGGTCTTCAAACAGCGCCGGCTTGTCCAGCGCCTCGAAGCGCAGCTTGTCGCAGGCGTCGGACGCGTTGGACACCAGCTCGCGCAGGAAGATCTCCTTGTTTGAATACAGCGAGTGGGTGACGAGGTGCAGGATTTGCTTGACTTCGGCCTGAAAGGCGTGGGTTTGCTTGGTCATGGTGTGGACGATGAAAAGTGCGGGGCGGATTGTCACGGGGCGCGCGGCCAGCTACGGACGCAACGCTGCGCCGACGATTTAAGGGCGCCGGCCAGGGCTTTCAAGCCCTGCGGCATCATCGGCGCGATGGCAACACCCATCGCCGACGCGCTGCTGGCGCTAATCGAATCGCGCCTTGGCCGCAGCGACCGACCGCGGGTGGCCGCGCTGCACCTGCCGCCAGCGCCGGGCAGCGGCGGCAAGGACGCCGAGTTCGGCGCGATTGCGCTGGACAACGGCGCGCTGGGTCTGAGCTATTTGCTGCTCGATGACACCGCGCTGGCGCTGCGCGGCACGGCGGCCGGCGCACCGCTGATCGGCCGCGACGCGCTGGGCCTGGCGCGGCGCTGGGCGGCTGCCGATGCCAGCGCGGCCGAGCGGGCGCTGGGCTTTGCGGCGGTCAACGCGTTGTCGCGCCACCTGCTTGACCGCGACGGCCTGCGGCCCGCCGACGCGCCAGACTCGATCGCCGGGCTAGACCCGCAGCCGGGTGAGCACATTGGCATGGTGGGCTACTTTCCGCCTCTCGTGAAACAGGTGACCGCGCGCGGCGCACGCTTGACGGTGGTTGAACTGCGCGCCGATCTGGCCGGCCGACACGCCGGCTTTGACGTCACACTTGACCCCGCGGCGTTGCGTGGCTGCGACAAGGTGCTGATGACCAGCACCGTGCTGCTCAACGACAGCCTGGACTCGCTGCTGGCGCACTGCGCCCATGCGCGCGACATCGCAATGGTCGGGCCGGGTGCGGCCTGCCTGCCCGAGCCGCTGTTTGCGCGCGGTGTCACCGCGCTGGGCGGCAACTGGATCGAAGACGCGGACGGCTTTGTGGCCGCGCTGCGCAGCGGTGCGCCTTGGGGTCGTTATGCCCGCAAGACGCTGTGGCGCGCGCCACCGCGCGTCGCATCGCCCTGATTCAAACCGCGCTCAGCCTATCAGCCGTTGGTGCCGGTTGCCGGCGGCAAACTTTGCCGCGCCAGTGCACGCTTGAGGACCACCGGCTTGCCGCCCAGGCGCTGCTTGCACAGCCACTGCGCGAGCGCCGAGTCCAGGTAGTCGGCGTGGCCGGGAAACCAGTCCGCCAAGGCCTCGGCCAGCGGCCGCACCGACGACAGGTCGCCCGCGGCGACCTCGACACAGACGTCAAGAATCGACGCCAGCACCTTGTCGTGTTCTTCGACGTGGCACGCGCGGGGCGGGAAGTTGGAGTCTTCCATCCAGCGGTTTTCAGCGTCAAAGTGGCGCTGCGCGTGCTCGGCCACCGCCTCCAGCAAGGCCGGCATTTCGGACTCGGTGGCCAATTGCAGGCGGCTGACGACGGCGACGAATTCGGCATGCACCTCGTCCATCGGCGCAAAACCGAGCGTGAATTGATCGCCCCAAACCAACACGTCAACGCTGTCGGTGGCCATATCTGGCCGGGGATTCGGGCAGGTATCAGGATGACGCATGAGTGGTTTTGATCAAGCGCAAGCACCGGGCGCAACAGAACGGCATTTTGCACTTTCGCCAAGCCACCGTCATCGGGACTGCCCCGCGCCACGGGCCACACGGCCGCACCATTGCCGCCGCCGTATCGCGAAAGCATTATTTTTGGAGTTGGGGTGCGACCACCACCCCCAGGCCGATGGCGTCGGCCTGGGCCGGCGCGCCGGTCCACGGCCGTCGGCTACACCAGCAATTCGGTGACCGGCGGATGGCCGAGGAAGGCCTGCGGGCTGGCGCTGGCGCCATAGGCGCCGGACTGGAAGACGACCACCAGGTCGCCAACATCGGCCTTGGGCAGCGCCATGCGGTCGGCCAGTAAGTCCAGCGGCGTGCACAGCGGGCCGACCACGCTGGCCAGCTCGGTCTCGCGACTCGCGGTGGCGCCCGGTCGGCCGGGCGATATCGTCACCGGGTAGTTCTTGCGCAGCACCTGGCCGAAATTGCCTGAGGCCGACAGGTGGTGGTTCAAACCCCCGTCGGTGACCAGAAAGACCTGGCCGCGCGAGACCTTGCGGTCGACGATGCGGCTGACGTAGACGCCGGCCTCGCCGACCAGGTAGCGCCCCAGTTCAATCACCAGCTCGACCTGCGGCAGCTCGCGCCGCGCGCGCTCGACCAGCACCTCCAGGTTGGCGCCTATAGTCCCCAGCGGCAGGCGCGATTCGCCCGGGAAATACGGGATGCCAAAGCCGCCGCCCAGGTTCAGAAAGCGCAGCGGCGCAGGCGCCTGCGCGCTCAGCCGCAACGCCAGTTCGTAGCTTTGGCGCTGCGCGTCGCAAATCGCCTCGGGCTTCAAGTTTTGCGAGCCGGCGAACAGGTGCAAACCTTCAAACTGCAAGCCGAGCGCGGCAATGCGCCCGAACACCGCCGGCAGTTGTTCGACGTCGATGCCGAACTGCTTAGGCCCGCCGCCCATCTTCATGCCCGAGCCCTTGAGCTCGAAGTCGGGGTTGACGCGCAGCGCCACGCGCGCCGGCAGGTTCAACTCGGCGCTGATGTCGGCCAACAATTCAATTTCGCGCGGCGATTCGACGTTGATCAACACACGCGACGCCACCGCCTGGCGCAACTCGACCGCGCGCTTGCCCGGTCCGGCAAAGCTGACTTCGGCCGGGTCGGCGCCGGCGTCCAGCGCCACTTTCAGCTCGCCGCCCGAGGCCACGTCGATGCCGTCGACCATCGTCGCCATCAGCCCGACCAGCGCCGGCATCGGGTTGGCCTTCATCGCATAGTGCAGCTTGACCGGCTTGGGCAGCGCATGGCGCAGCGCGGCGACGCGTGCATGCAGCAGCGTGCGGTCATAGGCGTAAAACGGCGTTGACCCGGCGCGCGCGGCCAGCACCGCCAGCGGCTGAGCGCCGACCAGCAGGTGGCCGGCATCGTCGACTGCGAACTGGTGCATGGGCGCATGCACAGGCGCGCTGCGCGCCGCGCTGCCGGGCGTCGCGGGGGTGAATTCTTCAGCCAAGGTGTCGTCTCTTCAGGCGGGGGTCGTTGGCGCGGCGCTGCGGGCGTCACGCCAGCGCTGCAGCCGCTCTCGCAACGAGCGGCTGCGCACGCCAAGCGCGTGCTTTGACCAGTCTGCCAGGCCACCGAGCGAGCGCGGGTTGTAGACCATCAGCCCGTGGCGCTCACGGCGGTCGGGCATCCACTCGCGCTTGTAGGGGTCGTCGCCAATCAGGTAGTCGATCTCGCTGACCTGGCCGTCTTCGATCACCTGCCGCATCAGCATTTGCGTCAGCAGCGTGCCCGGCGACAGCTTGCGGTAGGCCTCGTCATAGGCCAGCTTGTAAATCTCGGCGCGCTGCGCGGTGACGATCCACAGTTGCGCGGCCACGGCCACATCGCCGACCCAGGCCACGCCCAGCCGCAGCCAGCCACTCTCGGCACACAGCCGGATCAGTCCGGGCGTGAACTCCGGGTAAGGCTCCGGCTTTTTCCAGCTGCGCCCGTACACATGCAGGTAAGCGGCCAATCCGCGCTCGACGTCCGCCGGTGCCGTGATCACTTCCAGCCGACCGCCCTCGGCCGCGAACTTCGCGCCCATGCGGGTGATGGTGCTGCGCACCTTGCCTGGTCGCGCCTTCAAATACGCCGGCCATTCGGGCGGCCGCGGCAAATACCAGTTGCCGAAACAAAAAAACCGGTACGGCCATAGGCCGGCGTGGCGCGCGGCGTCCTCCAGCGTCGTAAAGCCGCGCTGCGCCGGGTCCATCGGGTTGAGCCGCATCGCGCGCAGCGGTGCGTGGTGACTGGCCACCGCGCGCAGCAGCACCGCCAGCGCCTCAGCGCTTGTGGCTGCCGCCAGCGCCGGCGCATACAGCGCGGTGTAGTAGTTTGTCAAGGCGCGGACCTGCCAGCCCAGCGCCGTGCGTTCAGCCAGGGTCGGCAGCACCGCGGCCGGCTGACCGTTGCCGCGCAGCACAAAGTAGCGCACGCCGGGGTGGTCGGCAAACACCGTGCGCTCCAGGTTGCGGTACCAACCCGGCGCCGACTGCATGCCGATCAGCGGCTCCTGCGCCTCCAGCAGGGCCAGCACATCGGCCGGAAGGTCGTCGACGCGCCGAAAAACCTCGGTGCCGTAGGTGTTGCCGGCTGCCGCCTCGACCGCGTTGCCGACCTTCGCGGCGGCGGACCGTGCCGGCGCCAAATTCATGCAGCGCGCGCCGCCCGGGCGCCGCGGCCGATGCCGGTGTATTCAAACCCCATCGCCGCCATCAGCGCCGGGTCGTAGACGTTGCGGCCATCGAAGATCACCGGCTGCTTCAGCGTGGTTTTGATGTGGTCGAAGTCCGGCGTGCGGAACTCCTTCCATTCGGTCACCACAAGCAGCGCGTCGGCGCCTTCGAGCGCGGCCTCCTGGCTGTCGACCATGTCGACGCGGTCCAGATGCGACAGCACCCGCGCGGCCTCGGCCATGGCCACCGGGTCATAGGCACGGATACGTGCGCCGCGCCGGCATAGTTCAGCGACGATGACGCGGCTCGGCGCCTCGCGCATGTCGTCGGTATTGGGCTTGAAGGCCAGGCCCCAGAGCGCGAACGTGCGGCCCTGCAAATCCTCGCCGAAGCGCTGCACCACCCGATCGACCAGCACATGCTTCTGATGTTCGTTGGCCGCCTCGACCGCCGCCAGCACGCCCAGATTGACCTGATGCTCAGCACCCGCGCGCACCAGCGCCTTGACGTCCTTCGGGAAGCATGAGCCGCCATAACCGGTGCCGGCGTACAGGAAGTGGGTGCCGATGCGCGGGTCACTGCCAATGCCGGCGCGCACCAGTTCGATGTCGGCGCCGACGCGGTCGGCCAGCAGCGACAGCTCGTTCATGAAGCTGATGCGCGTGGCCAGCATGGCGTTGGCCGCGTATTTGGTCAGCTCGGCGCTGCGCACGTCCATCACCAGCAGCTTGTCGCGGTTGCGCATGAACGGCATGTAGACCGAGCGCATCAGCAGCGTTGCGCGCTCGTCGTCACTGCCAATGACGATGCGGTCGGGCTTCATGAAGTCGTCAATGGCCGCGCCTTCCTTCAGGAATTCGGGGTTGCTGACGACTGAAAACTCCAGCTTCACGCCGCGCTCGGCCAGCGCCTGGGCGATGGTTGCGCGCACCCGGTCGGCGGTGCCAACCGGCACCGTGCTCTTGTCGACGACGACCTTGTAGTCGTTCATCGCCAGGCCGATGTTGCGCGCGGCCTTCAGCACGTATTGCATGTCGGCCGAGCCGTCCTCGTCGGGCGGCGTGCCGACGCCGATGAACTGCAGCGTGCCATGCGCGACCGCCGCGTCGACATCGGTGGTGAACTGCAGCCGCCGCGCCGCGGCGTTGCGATGCACCATCTTGTCCAGACCCGGCTCGTGGATCGGGATTTCGCCTTGCTGCAGCCGTTCGATTCGCCCGGCATCAAGGTCCAGACACAGCACATGGTTGCCCATTTCTGCCAGGCAGGCACCCGTGACGAGGCCGACGTAGCCTACGCCAATAACGGTTATCTTCATTGCGCTTCGGTCGCTGGTTGACTTAAGGGAAGTTCGCCGGGAATTCTGCCTGAGTCACTGAACGGCGGACTCGGTGCGGCTGGCTCGCCGTGTGACATGGCACGAATTCAATCGCGGCCCTGCGCGCGGGCGCGACAGAATGCAAGGTTTTACCGGGCGGCGTGCCAACCGGACCCGAACGCGCGCCGATTGCGAAAGAACACCATGAAAGTCCTCGTCACCGGCGCAGCCGGATTCATCGGCATGCATGTTGCCCAGCGGCTGCTGGCGCGCGGCGACACGGTTGTCGGTCTCGACAACCTGAACAACTACTACGACCCGCAATTGAAGGCCGACCGGCTGGCCCGCCTGATGCCCTTGCCAGGCTTTGCCTTTGAACGTCGGGACGTGGCCGACCGCGACGGCATGGCAGCGCTGTTCGCGCGCGAGCGCTTCGACCGCGTGGTGCACCTGGCGGCGCAGGCCGGCGTGCGCTATTCGCTGATCGACCCGCATGCCTATATTGACAGCAACATCGTCGGCTTCACCAACATTTTGGAAGGCTGCCGTCACCATGGCGTGGAGCACCTGGTGTACGCGTCCAGCTCCAGCGTCTATGGCGGCAACATCGAGATGCCGTTTTCCGAGCACCATGGCGTCGACCACCCGGTGAGCCTGTACGCGGCCAGCAAGAAGGCCAACGAACTGATGGCCCACACCTACAGCCACCTGTTCAATCTGCCAACCACGGGATTGCGCTTCTTCACGGTCTATGGTCCGTGGGGACGGCCGGACATGGCGCTGTTCATCTTCACCAAGGCGATCATCGCCGGTGAGCCGATCCAGGTCTTCAACCATGGTCGCATGGTGCGCGACTTCACCTTCGTCGACGACATCGCCGAAGGCGTGGTACGCACGCTGGACCGCGCACCGGCGGCCAACCCGGCTTTCGACAAGACCAGCGCCGACGCCGCCAGCAGTTGGGCGCCGTACCGGGTATTCAACATCGGCAATCACCAGCCGGTGCAGTTGCTGGATTTCATCAGTGCCATCGAACGCCATGTTGGCAAGCCGGCGATCAAGGAGTTGCGCGACATCCAACCCGGCGACGTGCCGGCCACGCATGCCGATGTCTCCGAGCTGACGCAATGGACTGGCTTCAAGCCCGCGACCTCGGTCGACCATGGCATCGGCCGCTTCGTTGACTGGTACCGCGCTTACTACAAGTGCTGACGCATCGCGCCACGCCTAGCTTGCTTTCACGGTGCAGCAACCCCTGCGATTCCCAATGCTTGACGATCTTCGGCTGTCACCCGTCTTTCCACCGGTCAGGACGTGTTGCGTCGGCGCGGCGGCAGGTGGCCAATGGGCAGCTGATGTCCTCCACTTGATGCGGCCGCCCGCGCAGGAGAGTTCCCTCCAGGCGTGCCATGCAACCGTCTCCCAAGGGCACCGGTGACCGAGGACTCGGCCAAGGTTGTCGCCCCGGCCACCGGCGGACAAATCGCCCGAGGCGCGGCGTGGCTGATGCTGTTCAAGGGTCTGGACAAGGGCCTGGGACTGCTCAGCACCCTGCTGCTGGCCCGACTGCTTGTACCGGCCGACTTCGGGTTGGTGGCGATGGCCATGTCGGTGGTCGCGTTTACGCAGTTGATGAGCGCGTTTGGCTTTGACACCGCATTGATTCAGCGCCAGGACGCCGGCCGGGAACATTACGACACCGCGTGGACGTTCAACGTGATCTTTGGCGCCGCCATGGCGGTGCTGCTGGCTGTGCTGGCCAAGCCGATGTCGAGCTTTTACCGCGATGACCGGCTGACCGCGGTGCTGCTTCTGCTTGCCGTCAGCACGCTGGTTGCCGGCCTCGAGAACATCGGTACGGTGGCCTTTCGCAAACAGCTTGACTTTCGCAGTGAGTTCAAGTTTCTGCTTGGCAAACGCTTCGCTTCATTTGCGGTGACTGTCGCACTGGCGCTGACTTTGCGCTCGTACTGGGCGCTGGTGGTCGGCACGGTGGTCAGCCGCGTGCTGGCGGTGGCCATCAGCTTTGTCCTGCATCCATTCAGGCCGCGGCTGAGCCTGGCCGCCAGCCGCGAACTGATGCACTTCTCGAAGTGGATATTTCTCTCCGGCGTGATTTCGTTCTTTTCCTGGCGGTCGATTGACTTCATTCTCGGTCGCACGATCGGCGCCCACGGACTGGGTCTGTACAGCGTGTCGTTCGAAATTGCCACACTGCCGTCCACCGAGCTGATTGCCCCGCTAAATCGTGCCGTCTACCCGGCTTACACAAAGCTGGCCAATGATCCACAGCAGTTGGAGTCCCGATTTCTGCAGGTCTTCGGTGTCATTTGTCTGTTGGGCGTGCCGGTTTGCGCGGGGCTTTTCGCGGCGGCCGAACCTGCCGTGCGGGTGCTGCTGGGCGCGCAATGGCTGGAGGCGGTGCCGCTGGTGCGCATCTTTACGCTTTGCGGGTTGATTGGCGCGCTCCAGTCGAACCTGTATCTGGTGGTGGTGGCACTTGGCAAGCCACAGGCCAACACCGTGCTGTCCGGCGTCGTGCTGGTGCTGTGCCTGCCGCTGCTGGTCTGGGCCAGCCTGAAGCACGGCGTCTACGGTGCTGCGCTGGCGGTCGGTATGCAAGGGCTGGTGGGGTTGATTGGCATCCTGTGGGTTTTTGGTCGCATCACCGGAATCCGACTGCGCAGTCTGTTGGCCGTGTTCTGGCGCCCCGCATTGGTCAGCCTGGCAATGGCCGGCGTGATGGCGTGGGCCGATCCGCAGCTGCGCGCCGTCGGGCTTGGCGCGGCGTTGTCGTTGTTGCTGGCGCTGTGCCTGTGCGGTGCCGCCACCTATGTGGCCGGGCTGGCTTTGCTTTGGCGGCTGTGCGGTTGCCCGCCCGGCGCCGAACAGACAGTGTTCGCCTGGATCGGCCGTCGACTGAACGTGTTGCGGAGACGCACAGCATGAGCGGAGGTGACTCGGCCATGACTTCGACACATGCGGTCGCCAGGGATTCGGCATCCGTGGAGGTTCTCCTGTGCACCTACAACGGCGAGCGCTTCATTGACGCGCAGATCGCCTCAATCCTGGCGCAGAGCGTGGCCGTTGACTGCATCTCGGTTTACGACGACGGCTCCAGTGACGACACGCTGGGTCGCCTGTCACACTGGCAGAACGCCGCCTCCCGCCAGGGCGTGCAAATGCGCATCCAGCGCAACGCGAAAAACCTCGGCTATGTCGGCAACTTCAGCCAGGCCTTGGCCCAGGCGCGCGGCGACATCGTGTTCTTCTGTGACCAGGACGATGTCTGGGAGCCGCGGAAGGTTGAGCACCTGGTCGACGCGCTGCGCCGCCAGGGCTGCGCGATGGCCTTCTCCGACGGCGTGCTGATTGACGCCGATGGATCCGCAATCGTCGGGCCGTCGGTACTGGACAACCTGGGGCTTGCGCCGCGCGAGCGTCGTGAATTCGCGGCCAATTGCTGGCCACGGTTACTGCGCTCGAACGTCATCAACGGCGCGGCGATGGCCGCGTGGCGCGCGCCATTGCTGGCCGCGTTGCCGGTACCGGTCGAGTTTCCGCACGACTACTGGTTGGCGCTGCATGTGGCCCGGCCCGGGGCCATCACCTGTGTCAACCGGCCGCTGTACCAGTACAGACAGCATGGCCACAACGTCATCGGCGCACAACACGGGGCCTGGCACCACCAGTTGGTCTCGGTGTGGCGCAATCCCACGCGGCCACGCACCACCGACTGGAATCGCACCCGGGTGCTGCTGGACCATCTGCCGGCCGATGACCCGCGCCGTGCCACGGTGGCCGCCAAGCAGAAATGGTTGCGCAGTGTGCTGACCGGCGCGCCGCGGCGACAGCGTTTGATGTCCGTGGCGCGGTCGTGGCTGTGCGGCGATTACACGCGCTGGTCGCCGCCAAACAGTATGTTGCGCGACCTGGCGGGCATTCTTCAGGCGTCGAAGCTGCCTTCGACACTCGACCATTGAGCCTCGGTTGAAATCCAACCAACCCCACCATGCGAGACGACAAAGATCTGCCGAACAAGTACGGCTACACGCCGCGCCGCGACGTGGCCCCGTTCATTCCTGCGTCGGCGCGGCGCTTGCTCGACGTCGGCTGCAACATGGGCGGCTTCGGCGAGGCGCTCAAGGCGCAACGGCAGATCGAGGTCTGGGGCATCGAACCCAACGCCGAGGCCGCGGCGCGGGCGGCCATGGTGCTTGACCGTCTGTTTTGCGAGTTTTTCGACGAGCAGACGTCGGCGCCAGACGGTCAGTTCGACGTCGTGGTGTTCAACGATGTACTCGAACACCTCGTCGACCCGTGGGCCGCGCTGGCGTTGGCCAAACGCAAGCTCGGCCCGGGCGGTTGCGTGGTGGCGTCGATTCCGAACGTGCTGCACAAAGACAACTTGCTGCACCTGCTGGTTGAGCGCGACTTCCGCTACGAAAAGATCGGCGTGCGCGACAAGACCCACCTGCGCTTCTTTACCCGCAAGAGTGCCTGCGCGATGTTTGTCGACAGCGGCTTTCGCGTCGACACCGTGCAGGG
>WBZS01000247.1_pt2 | contig 53225 bp, 41 predicted proteins | sample 5204201 | NCBI WGS metagenome assembly WBZS01 (sample SAMN12344357, study PRJNA552823) | activated sludge metagenome | biome: Activated sludge suspended growth; feature: Nitrification reactor; material: Wastewater; isolation source: activated sludge from nitrification reactor of wastewater...
ATCATGCTCAACACGAGGTCGACCCAGGAGGAATCGCGGGCATCGTACTTCACCTCTTCTTCAATGGCATCTTTGGAAATTTTATAGGCCGGCACGCCTGGAGGCACCGAATCCTGAATGCCTGCTGTGCTGTCTCTTAAAGAAGAAGGAATTAAAAAAAAATCTTTTCCATTTTTCCCGGATTTGATACGCAGGGAATCAATTGGAACGATTATTGTATCATATACATTAGAATTATTTTGAATATAAACATCTTTTACCTGACTGAGCGCAGCGGTAATATTATATATTAAAAAAATAATTACTATGTAAATCTTTATTTTCAAGTTATTTGTAACTTATATATTATAATTATTTAATATATTTGCCTTTTAAAAAACACAAAAGTACGCCAATGGTCTCAGATTTTATCCAAAAGAACGTCACAATCTTGCGTATCCTGCTAATTATAACGTCGCTTTTCTATTATGTGTCATCCACATTACAGGCTGCGGATGTTAAAGTTTTACTAAATAAATCAAATATCGGCCATGAAGCCGGCTGGTTGCCGTATGAAATGGATGCATATCTAACAACACAAATCGCCTCAATCGGTAAAGGTAAAAAGAAAGTGAGCCGAATAGTGATCGATGCAGGCCATGGTGGTCACGACAGCGGTGCTGTCGGAAAAAATGTCCAGGAGAAAGACATTACCTTAAAACTGGCATTAAAAATCGGCGAAATGATTCAGGCCAGATACCCCGATGTCGAAGTACTTCAGACAAGGACTACGGATGTGTTTATACCCCTTTTCCGTCGAATTCAATATGCCAACGAACAAAATGCGGATCTTTTTATATCTATTCACTGTAATTACATAGGAAATCCAAAAACCAGAGGAACCGAAACGTTTGTGATGGGACTACATCGGGCAGGGGATAACCTGGAGGTAGCAAAACGTGAAAATGCCTCTATACTTCTGGAACAAAATTATGAAGCCAATTACGACGGCTATGATCCTAATTCTCCGGAAGGGCATATCATGCTTTCGATGTACCAGAATAATTACCTGGATAAAAGTATAGAGTTTGCAGCGGCAGTAGAGCAACAATTCGGAAGTTTGCTGTTGAGTAAAAGCAGGGGAGTGAAGCAGGCCGGATTTGCCGTATTGCGCCGGGCAAGTATGCCGGCAGTACTCGTAGAGGCAGGTTTTCTGAGCAATGAAATGGAAGAGGCATTTTTAATGTCCGGTGATGGTCAGGGGGCTGTTGCCGAATCCCTGGTTCGGGCATTTGATCAGTTTTATAAAAACAACCTTGCTATACAGAATCCGGTTGCCGAAGACAACAGCAATACAAAAGATAAAAAGAACACCATTGCCGGTAAGGTTCAGACTGAAAACGAAAAAACAAAGCTGAATCAGGTGAATTCAATGAGCGGGGTAAAAGAAAACAACGGGGTAAAGGAACCCCTTACTACGCAAGCCGGATCAGTGGGTTTACCCAAGTTTAAAGTACAGATTGCTGCCTTAAAAAGTGAGCTTGCAGATGTAGATTCTGCCGAACTACGCAAAATAGGAGCATTATCGGTACAAAAGCAACAAGACATCAACAAATATTTAGTGGGAGATTTTGTTTCCAGGGCTTCTGCGGAGATAGCGCGGGAAAAGTTGAAAAACCTGGGATATAAAGGCGCATTTATTGTGGCTTTAAACGAATAATAAACGGAACATAAACATTTTAATACGTGCTTTCGTTAAGTTGTGTAATTTTGCATCACAAACACTAAGCAGTTTTATTATGTCCCGTGAAATTAAAATAGGTATTCTCACTTTTATTGTACTTGTGACCATGATATGGGGATACACCTTCCTTAAAGGCAGGAATTTACTGACTGCATCCAATGAGCTTTTTTCAACATATGAAGATGTCACCGATCTAAACGTTTCTTCGCCCGTTTTAGTCAACGGTTATAAGATCGGAACAGTGACCAAGATCAGGCTGAACACTACGGATGTAAAAAAAATGGATGTATTTTACCTGATTGACGGGGATTATAAGATCCCGAAAAATGCCATAGCAAATATAAAAAGTTTGGGCTTCGTTTCAGGTAAAGGTATTTTTCTGGAGTTTGATAAAGAATGTACCGGTGCGGATTGTGCAGTGAATGGAGATGAATTAAAAGGAAACAACATCGGTCTGCTGGGTTCCATGCTGGGCACCGACAATATCAGCGAATACAGCACAGAACTCACAAAATCAGCACGTGCTATTATCAGCAATATCGGAAAAGAAGGTGAAACCGGTGCTATTAATGAAACTTTCAGGCAACTGGCAGTTATTTCAGACAATATGGCGCAACTCACGGCCTCAACGAATAATCTGGTGTCTCAGTCTTCGGCCAGCCTGAAAAAAACCATTGATAATATGGCATCCATTTCCGGAGCTTTGGCCAAAAGCAACCAAAAAATAGAAAGTTTACTGGTTAATCTCGATAAAATTTCGGGTGATATAGCCAAATCCAATGTTGGCAACACCATTACAAAAACCAACGAAACCCTGGATGCATCCAAATCAACCATTACTGAATTGAAGACCACTTTAACCGCAGCAAACACGACGTTAAAAGACCTGAGCGATGTTTTGGGAAAAGTACAGAAAGGAGATGGCTCTATGGCGAAACTCATGAACGACAAAAACCTATATGATAATCTGGAGGCAACTACCAGAAACATGAACTTATTGCTTCAGGATTTAAGGTTAAACCCAAAACGCTATGCTCATTTTTCAGTATTTGGCAAAAAGCAAAAGGAATATATTTTACCTGAAAACGATCCTGCTGTAAAAGAAGAAAAATAGTATTTAAACTCTGGTTCTAATTAGTAGATAACTACATAAAGTCTGCCGGGTTTTGTCTTACAGGGAACTATTTTGCAGTCCTGCTTGATGTGGTAAATTTACTACCATTTAACCATAGGATGCAATCCAATTCACTAAACCCCAATTCCGGGATCCATATGGACAAAAATGTCAATTGTGATTAAGCAGATCAAAGCGATGGTGTAATAGAGTAGTATGCCAGCTTTGAAGGCAGGTGTAATGCCAAATTAATATTCAATTCATTCTTCTCTGAATGGGCTTCGGATGACGAAAGCCGCTTCGGGTTTTACAAAGCCGAGCACCGTTTCAACCGTTTTATTCAATATGGCATTGGAATGCCTTAAGTACAGATACATATCGTGGGGTACAGCACCAACCGTTGATTTGATTTCCACTGCTGTACGGGACATATCAATTTGTCTCATATTTTTTCCGATACCCTCCCTGATCAGGTCGTAGAGCATGTTCAGATAAAGCTGGCATTTTGTATTTTCGGCAGGATCATAGCCGAGGAAGTGGGCATCCAGTACATCAAAATTTTTGATACTGGTGAAAAAAGCGACCATTTTGCCCTGGCGCCAGTATGTTGTAAAAGTCATGTTTTTTCCCAGGGCAGCTTTCAGGTTTTCAAAATACTTTTCGTGCAGCACAAAGGCATTAAAATCTGCCTGGTCCGAAACATAGCGGTAGAGTCTGTTGATCGTGTCACGGTGTTCGGCTATGTCTGTTTCATCATAGACAATTTTGGTAATATCTGCGGCTTTTTCCATTGCTTTACGGGCTCTTACCCTGTATTTGGATTTCATGTCTTCCAGATAGTCATCAAAATTTTTCCAATGCGCCTGTAAGTCCAACAGCATTTTTGGCTGAACCGTAAATTTGGTTAAACCCAGCATGTCTTCTCCTGTTTCAGGTACATCTTTTGTGAAAAAATCTTTGACAAGGACCAAACCGGTAGGTATATCTCTTTTTTTAAGATAGTCCGCCAGGTTTTCAGTGGCTTTGATGACGAGATAAAACTGATCGTCTTTCGGTATCGATTCGATAAAATAAAACCCATATTTGCCGGTGAGTAACAAATTTCCGCAGATGATGGTATGAAAATTTAACACGGAAACCACAGCATGTTTGAAGGGTTCCGTTAATTTTTGAATCATATTTTTTGTGTCCATACCCGGTTTTCTCAGATTTTCACTGAGTTTTACATACTTGGACTGAAAATATATGATACCAACCGCATCGTTTTCCAGTTTTACAATGCCATAATAAGGTTTGATGCCGGTGGCGGGGTATTGTTCAATGCAACGCAGGAATTCGGGACTGAAAAAAATATCGTGTGCTGCCGAAACGATCGACCAGGAAGCCTCCACATCATCTATGGAATCAAAGATCTGTATAGAATACTTATCATTTTTTAAATCCATTAAAGGATGTTCATTTTTTTTACAAAATCCCTGGGTCAGAAAAGTCATCTATTTATGTGGATTCAATGAATAATACGTATGTTCTGTTTACAAATATTTTAAAGCACCGGCGCCGATGGTTCCGAAGAAATTTGCTTGCCGGGATCATATCATTAAAATGGTAATGAATCGTTCACAGGCAATTTGTCAGTATAAATAAAAAAGCGGTGCAATTTGTTTTTATAAAACGACAGATGTAAATTTTATTTCGACTGAAGGCCTGTTTTTAAGAACAATTGACGGATTATTTTAAAGATTTAGTGCTTCTATTACTGGGCCTAAATTTTTATATAAATAAAATTTTTTAAATGGACACCATTTTACTTCACCTATAAAAAGGGAGTCATGGAATGGGAAATAATACCTTACATCCGGACAACTTATTTTTGAAATCTTGCCATGTGTGTACTAAAACAAGGACGCAAGTGTGTGTAACAAGACTGTGGATGATACATTAAAATAAAAATTGAATCGTGATTGGCCATTGTTTTTTTTGAAGCCCAATCCGGATAACTTAACTGCTTTAACTAATATTTAAAAGAGGTTTAACACTATGATAAGGATGATTAATCGTTAACATACCATATGTTTGTTTTCTTAATTTAAAATTACGATCATGAAATCTTTAGTGTTTATTGTGGCCATGCTCTCTTTTTATGTCGGACCTGTTTTTGGTAATTCACATCCAGGGCCGGAAGGTGTCTGGTACAATGCTAATTTGCACAAAAAGGTGGTTCTGGAGTTTTGCACAGGAGGTATTAATATTAAAGGATTACATTCTCAATTTACATGGATACGATTTGACCGGACTTCTCCGGATACTTATTCAGACTATCGGGGAAATATAATTTATTTTATTTCGCCGTATCGGATTGAATATTTTAATAAACGCCGTCGTCAACTTCTTTATTTTCGGCCTCTGGAAGTAAGGGCAAGCCCGGACCGAAACTGGGGTTATCATGATGATTATCACCGGTTTGGTAACACGGAAAGAGGAAATAACTATGATCATTATTCAGAAGATAACCGCCGTTCCGAACGAAGTAAAGAAGGAAATACAGGTAGTTATGAAACAGGCATTCAATTTTCAATAGATGAAGCAGAAGGGACGTGGACTGTGGATGAAGTCAATAAGGTGGTGTACATCGTGAGCACCCGTGATGGTTTAAAAGCCAGATTTAAAGATGATTCCAAATGGTATACGTATACACAAAACACAGCTGATACGCATAAATTTACAGGTGCAAATGGAGAAACATATCAATGGGTTTCAGAAAATATAATGGTGTGGATTTCCGGAAATAAAGACAGACGATTTACTCTTCGTAAAATTTCAAACGACCTGGATTAAAAGTTTTATCGTATAAAGACTACCCATTCTTTCTACATCAGCAGGCAGCCAATGGGACGTGAATGCTACAAATGGTCGCTACAAAACGAATAGATAATAATGAGTTCCTGTTTTTGGATTTTTAATCTGTTTTGGTGTCTTGTCACAGATCTGCCGGGTATTATCCAAAGGGTGTCTCCGTTTGTTTTCAAAACGGATTTTCTATTAAAATATAAATTATTTGGTATATGTTCCACGACAAAAGGATAAAATCTATATCTTTATCCCCTGAAATGGAACAAGGTAAAATCATCGTCTCTACTGAAAGATTTCAGCTTACCCTTCTGCGGCTTTGCCACCAGATACTCGAAAATCATATTAATCTTGAAGAGCTCTGCATCATTGGTATTCAGGAACGTGGGGTATTTTTGGCAGAAAGGCTTAAATCCAATCTGGAAGCCATGTTGTCGGGACGGACATTTCGTTACGGTATGCTGGATATTACTTTTTACCGGGATGATTTCCGACGGCGGGACACGCCACTCAAAGCTTCTTCAACCCATATTGATTTTTTAGTTGAAAATAAAGACGTTATTCTGGTTGACGATGTATTGTATACCGGAAGAACAGTACATGCTGCCATGGCGGCACTCCAGGATTTTGGACGTCCCCGAAAAATTGAGATGTTATGTATGGTGGACCGCAGGTTTAACCGCCATTTCCCAATTAAGGCCGATTATTTTGGCATTGCCGTCGATGCCGTGGATGAGGCCTACGTACGGGTCAGATGGGAACAAAAAGACGGGAAAGATGAGGTATTGTTATTTTCCGGAAAAATTGATTAAACATAAAGTATAAAACCAATATGTCCCCTTCACAACTCAGTACAAAACATCTTCTCGGCATTAAATATATAACCACTGAAGATATTGAACTGATTTTTAAAACTGCTTCGGAATTTAAAGACATCATCAACAGACCAATAAAAAAAGTACCATCATTGCGCGATGTGACCATTGCAAACGTATTTTTTGAAAATTCAACACGCACCAGAATATCCTTTGAGCTGGCTGAAAGGCGATTGTCTGCAGATGTGGTCAATTTTGCCGCTTCTTCCTCATCGGTTAGTAAAGGGGAAACGCTATTGGATACGGTCAATAATATACTGGCCATGAAGGTTGACATGGTAGTGATGCGCCATCCAGCTCCGGGAGCGCACCATTTTTTAGCCAAACACATTGACGCCAATATCATCAATGCCGGTGATGGCACCCATGAACATCCGACGCAAGCCTTGCTGGATGCCTTTTCAATAAAAGAAAAACTGGGATCTTTATCCGGAAAAAATATTGTCATTGTAGGCGATATTCTGCATAGCAGGGTGGCATTAAGTAATATATTTTGTCTGAAAAAACTGGGTGCTAATGTAAAAGTATGTGGCCCAAAAACTTTGATTCCACAACACATTACCAGCCTGGGCGTTGAGGTAGAGCCCGATATTAAAAAAGCGCTGGAATGGTGTGACGTTGCCAATGTACTTCGTATCCAGCTCGAAAGACAGGATATCCGGTACATTCCTTCTTTGAGGGAATACGCCATGTATTTTGGAATCAATAAAGAATTGCTCGAAAGCTTATCCAAAAAAATAATTATTATGCATCCGGGGCCGATCAACAGAGGTGTGGAACTTACCAGCGATGTGGCTGATTCCGGTCAATCCATCATTCTGGACCAGGTAGAAAATGGCGTGGCTGTTCGTATGGCTGTTTTGTATTTACTGGCAGGAAAAGTAAACTGAAGCGGGTAACGAAAACAGGATACCTTCAAAATTTATGTTAAAAAAGTATTAATCAGAACAGGAATATAACCAAAGCCATTATATATTTTGTTTATTTGTCATTTGTTTTAACAATTAAGGACATCGTTTTGTCCTTACCCTTAATTTACTTATATGAAACGGATCATTAAAACAACTTTTATTGCCGCTTACGCGCTGCTGATGTGTTCGGCCGGCGTGTTTGCCCAAAAATTCAAGGTTAATTTTGACATCCGAAACTATGCCAATGATACGCTGATTGTAGGCAATTATTTTGGAGAAAAGCAGGTAGTGAAAGACACTTTATTTGCAAAAGGCAAAGGTAAATTTGAATGGCTCGCTGATACCAGGCCGGATCAGGGTGTCTATCTTGTCCTGCTCAAACCTGAAAATACATTTGTTCAGTTTTTAGTTAACGATACAGATACCGGGTTTTCTCTGGATTTTGATGCTAAAGATCTACTGACAGTGAAGTTTAAAAATAGCCAGGACAATAAATTGTTTTACGATTACCTGACTTTTTTAAAGGATAAGCGCGTGTTGGCAGACACACTTAAAGCAAAAATGGACAGGGCCAAAGCTAAAAATGAGACAGATAAAATTTCTGAAAAAGAGCTGGAAAATCTGGACAAAGACGTAAAAAAATATCAGGCTAATTTTATAGAAAAATATCCGAAAAGCATCACATCACTGCTGATGAAATCGAATATGGAAATTGATCTTCCCGAGTTTCAGGGACCGGAAGACACCGTAAAATATAGAAGGTACTATTATTATAAAAAACACTATTTTGATAATATTGACCCGGCCCATCCGGCATTGATCCGAACCCCGTTTATTCATCAGAAAGTGGATTATTACGTCAATAAATTGTCGAATCAGCAGCCTGACTCTCTCATTAAAACGCTTGATTTTGTATTAAATTGGCTGGAAGTAAATCCGGATGCCTACCGCTATTACCTCGCTGATTTGTTAAATAAATATGCACAGATGAAAATGGTAGGCTACGATGCTATGTATGTGCATCTGGTGGATAATTACTACAATAAAGGTAAAGCCACCTGGGTGAACGAAGACAATCTCAAAAAAATGAGTGAAAATGCAGACGACCTTCGTCCCATTCTGATTGGCAAACCCATGCCTGACATTATAACCTATAAAGAAGACAATACCCCTGTACGTCTCTACGACATCAAATCGCCATATACTGTTGTCATTTTCTGGGCCCCGGATTGTGGACACTGCAAAAAAATTATGCCGTCCGTTGTCGAGTTTTATAAAAAGAACAAAGATAAAGGGGTCAAAATGTTGGGTATTTGCACTAAAGGAGGCGATAAAACAGCCACCTGCTGGCCAGCTGTCAAAGAAAAAGGTATGGAGGATTTTATTAATACCGCTGACGAATATGGCAGGTATAATCAGAAAATTCGAATAAAATCGACCCCAAAAATATTTATTCTCGACGAAAAAAAGGAGATCATCATTAAGGATATGCCGGGCGAAGAACTGGACAGAATATTTAATGAAATATTGAGCTTTAAAGAAAAACAGAAGGTCGAAAAACAATAGATATTTAAGCTGATTCTTACGAACATGTAACCTGACCCGGGAGCATGAAGGAAAGCACTGACCAGTATACTTAAAAATCGGTTTTTGTATAAGCGGTTAACTGTGTGTAAACCTAGTCGTTTGGGCTGTTTTTTTAAAAATATTCTGGATTATTCTGGTTTAGCATGATGTGCACCCTGTTTTTTGGCAGCAATACAGGTCTGCCCATAAAACCGGACTATTCAGCCGGTATTGGGTCTGGAAAAATGGAATTCCAGTCAAAATAAGGTATAGAGGGCTTTCCTAAATTTGCGACGTTTTGATTATCTTTTTGTAAAAGAAGAAATATAAAAATCGTACAAGTAATTTCATTTTTGCCCGGTTTGTTCCAATTCGACGTGTAAACGCAATCTTTTACATTTCGTTTACATTATTTTACAACCAGCAGGTCCGATTTTGAAGCAACTGCACATAACTTTGGTGTATTATTTCATTCTAAATAAAAAAAACATGTATATCAGTAATCTTGCGTTTTTCCTTATTTTTAACGTGTATTCTTCCTGCAATCCGGTTTCGGAATTATCGCCTGCCATATCAAAGCAGCATGGCTCGGCAAGCTGTAAAGCATATTTGTATCCACAAAATGATCCGGCAATTCCGGCTAATATCGTTTTCCAATCGGTAGATGGTGGTGTCACGTGGCAGGACATCAGTGAAGGTCTTCCGGCAAAGACACAGGAAGATGGTTTTTTTACTGCGGGCTCCGAGGTCTATATTCGGGTAAAAAATGATATGTACCGCAGAAATACCGCCAAAAAAGCAGCGGTATGGGAAAAGGATGTGTTTCTGGATAAACGAAGCAGAGCTATTACTAACACAAAAAAAGGACTATTGGCATACGATTATGACGGCCATTTCTTTCAGAAGATGGATGGCGTAAACGTCTGGATACCCGTGTTTTCTACTTTTGAAGATAAGTTTGTCCGTACTGTATTCGAGACAGCCAATGGTTCACTTTTGGTTGGCAGCGACAACGGCATATTTAAATCTTCCGACAATGGAAAAACCTGGAAACACGTTTTCAAAAATGGATGGGTGATTGATATGACTGAGTCGGACGGCGTACTCCTTTGCACCAACCAAAATGGTATTTTGCGATCTGCAGATGGGGGCGAACATTGGGAAGTCGTGATCAGCGAAGGTGGTGTGGGTATTGATGTAGCAAAAGTTGACGGCGGATTTGCAGCAATTACATACAACACCACGTCTAAAACAAGAAGGGTGCGTGCTTCTACTGACAAAGGAAAAACATGGCAGGCTATTGATACACACCTTCCGCAATCACCAAATACGGCAACCATCCTGCAATGGGGGAAATCTTATTTCTGTGGCCATTCGGATGGAATTTATCAATCCACTGACAAGGGTAAATTCTGGAAATTGATTTTACCATCGGTAGATAAAAAGGTATTTAATCTAACCGTGTCAGGTACTACGATATATGCTACCTTAAGAAATGAAGGCTGTTGAAGAGACACTGATTCGTTTTTTGAGAGCTAGCCTGATCTCTTAGGAAAAAAGAGCAGAAAGTAATTTAAAAATTTCCGGGCATTAAATTTAAAAATTCCGGCAATGTGGTATGTTCTTTTGGAGGATACTTCATTGCCGGGTTTTTTTTTGTATCCTTCCAAAAATACATGAAGAAGTTTCCGCAGTTCTTAAAATCGGGGATTACAGATTGAAAAATTACTCAAATCGATGAAAAAATAAGTTTGAGATCCGTTGATACCGTTTTTAGTGTTCCGATGTTTTTTAAAATACCCATTGCATTGATTGTACACGAAAACAGCTCTTGCTTTTTGCTTTCATTTTGTGATTTAACCCGCATGATTCATTGGTACATCGAAAGAGTAGTCTAAAAATCAGCGAAACAAATTGTAATATATCTCTTCGGATGTGTTTACGAAAGTGTAGAATTCCATTTTTTTATAATACAAAATGTTGCCGGCTTAGCAATAGCCTAATGAAACTTTTTATCTTTGTTTCCTGGATTGAAACACCCTGCGATTTGATGATTAAAAGCGAAAACGATTATGAATATTAACTTTATTACCTTGTGTTTATGTTTTTTGTATTATTGCTCTACAGGGCAGGAGCTGAAATTAATACGCGGCGATGAAAATAAAACCTTTAAAGCCGGGTCTGTTTTTGATATCTACCTGGCTGAAAAAAACGCAGAGAACGCAAATTATGGTTGTGCGTCCAGGGAATTGATAGGTCAGGTCATTTCTGTAAATAAAGATAGTTTGACTTTAAAATTAACTTCTTACACTGATAAAAGATGTATTGATGAGGTAGCCATTCAACATCTTTATGCTTTCAGTGCTGTACCACCCAAAATAGCGATTGACAAAAATGACATCATTTATTTTAACCATTATAATTCTTATGGGGCCAAACAAAGGAAAAGGGGATTTACGATTGCCGGCGCCTTATTGCTTTTTACAGGAACTGTTACTTTATTAAATGCCATACTTTTAAAAGACAAAGGCAGTAAACAAACCCTCGTCATTTCAGGGGCTGCACAAATCGGGCTTTCCATCGGTTTTTTAATTGGGGGTGGGGAAAAGAAGTATTATCTTAAAAATAGTATGGAGCCGTGGCGTTTTTCAGATTGATAAAAAAATATTTTTTGTATCAATAAGATACATTCGTTTCGATGCCTCACTGTACAGGGCGAACTATACTACGGGAATTTGAAGGCAAAGGGCATACAACACGTTATTACCTTTTACAAAACAACCATTAAAAGAATCAGCCATATGTATACCACATCAAAAACACGGCTGTTTATACAAAAATATCCGGCAATTTTATTGCATGCAGCTGCTGTTCTTATTGGAATTTTGTATTTGATTCTGCCGTACAGTTATTCCGGTATGCATGATAAAACAATGTTTAATATTCCTTTTCACTATCTGCTATCCTGGTCACCCGCGCTGTTATGTGTTTTAGCTCTGCCTTACTTTTTAACCAGCAAATTGACCTATTCACCGGATTTAACGTGGATGCATGTTTTAATAACCCTGGTATCTGTATTTCTAATGATCATATTAGGTATCATTGGAGCCTATCCGGCATCCACTGCGGTGGAACATAATGTATGGTTTGGGCACTTCGTTGCGCTTATTTTTATTGTTTTTATTTCGGGCCAGACTTTGTTGATTTGCCATCTTTTTATTGGATTTACAATGATTCGAAGTCGCAAATAAAATTATCTCCCATAATTTTAAGCAAATCGAGGTTGGTTAAACTTTGCCTTGTAAAATAAATACACAATAATCACAAATGCGGCTTTTAAACATCAGTCGGGCGGATTAAGGCGGAATTAAAGTGATATATCGATTTTGTATAACCAGGTGATTTGCATTTTTAATATTACGATATTTCCAGAGATTGTATAAAACGGGAAATGGCAGACTCCAAAGGGGCATTTTCCTCCAAAGCCCGGATAAATGCACTTCCAACAATGACACCGTTGCAATACGCACTGGCAGTTTGCCGGCTTGCCTGATCGTGAATGCCGAAACCGGTTAATACAGGACTTTTTAATTCCATATTGCGGATGCGGTCGAACCACTCTTTTTGGGATTCGGTAAGGTCTCCTTGTTTTCCGGTGATGCCTGACTGGGATACAACATATACAAACGCCGTACTCAATGCGTCAGCCTTGCGGATTCTTAATTCTGAGGTCAGGGGCGTAACAAGAAAACTAATTTCCATATCAAACTTTTTAAATAAGGGCATATACATACTTTCGTAGATTTCCATCGGCATGTCCGGTATAATGAGACCCTGAATTCCGGCAAGTTTAGCATCCTCTATAAATTTTTCCGGACCATACTGCAATATCTGATTGAAATAGCCCATAAGAATAATTGGAATGTCCGTCAACTTTTTTGCATTTTTTACCTGTTTGAATACATGCGCAATGGTTTGACCATTTTTTAAAGCGGTTTCACTGCTTTTTTGGATAGTCGGCCCGTCAGCCAGCGGGTCGGAATAGGGCATGCCTATCTCTACCAGATCAACGCCGTTTTGTGCCAGCAGCCTTATGATTATTTCGGTACTTTCCAGCGTCGGATGGCCCGCAGTAAAATATACATTAAGTACATTTTTTTGTTTTTCTATGATCGTTTGTCTGATGGTTTTCACTGGTTTATTTTTTTATTTCTTTTCAGAATTATTATTTCCGGCATTATCATGGGCTTCCATATAGCTTAAAAAGGTATTCAGGTCCTTATCTCCTCTTCCTGATAAATTTACAACGACATGGTCTCCTTTTTGCAGACCAATTTTACCTAAAATGGCTAAGGCATGGGCTGATTCCAATGCAGGAATGATGCCTTCGGATCTGGAAAGTTCCATAACCGCCCTCATGGCTTCATCGTCGGTTGCTGAAAATACACTGGCTCTTCCTTTTTGAATCAGGTGCGCATGCATAGGTCCGATGCCGGGGTAATCCAGACCGGCAGAAAGGGAATACGGCTCTGTTATTTGTCCATCTGCCGTTTGCATTAATAACGTCATACAACCATGGATGATGCCTTTAGAGCCCAAAACACTGGTTGCCGCCGAATGCCCTGAATCTATACCTTTTCCTGCTGCCTCGGCCAGTATGAGTCTGACTCTGTCATCATCCAGGAAGTGATAAAAGGCGCCGGCCGCATTACTTCCGCCTCCGACACAGGCTACGACGTAATCGGGGAACTCTTTTCCGGTCTTAGCCTGGAGTTGATATTTAATTTCCTGACTGATGACTGACTGAAAACGTGTGACCATGTCCGGGTAGGGGTGCGGTCCAATAGCCGATCCAATGATATAATGGGTAGATTCTGCATGATTGATCCAGTCTCTGATGGCTTCATTGGTAGCATCTTTCAGTGTTTTACTGCCACTTTCTGCAGGTATCACAGTGGCTCCAAGCAATTGCATCCGCGCCACATTGGGAGACTGTCTTTCCATATCCACCGCACCCATGTAAACGACACATTCCAGATTCATCAGCGCACATACGGTGGCAGTAGCAACACCGTGTTGTCCGGCACCTGTCTCGGCTATGATTCTTTTTTTACCCAATCGTTTTGCCAGGAGTATCTGGCCTATTGTATTGTTGATTTTATGGGCACCAGTATGGTTAAGATCTTCTCGTTTCAGATATATATTGGCCCCATATTTTTCCGATAACGACATGGCGTGGTAAAGCGGAGACGGCCTGCCCACATAATCCTGAAGTAAATTGGCAAATGCTTCCTGAAATTCAGGTTCTGCCATGATTTGCCTGTACGATGTCCGGATTTCTTCTAAATTGGAATACAACATTTCAGGAACATAGGCGCCGCCAAACTCCCCGTAATAGCCGGATTCAGAAACATGATAGGTCATATCGATCATAATGGATGTTTTATAAGTTGGTTATCCCGAAATATATGGGTACCGACTTGATTGGTTAATGTATTTTGGGTCTGTTTTTCGGTTTTATATGGCAAACTGGATTGTGGATTTAGTACTTGTGTTTCTTTTTTTTATGCATTTTGTTAAAGTCAATTGCACGAAATACGTTTTAACATGGCAGCAATTATTATTTACGTGGTGCCCTGCAACCTCAATCTATACCCATCCTTTTATTTTATTTACAAATGAACGAATTAAAGCTATATCTTTTAATCCGGGCCTGATCTCAAACTTACTGTTTAAGTCTATTCCGGCAAATTTTGGGTGCCGCATATCGAGGACCATGGAAACATCTTCCGGTCCTATGCCTCCGCTGATTAAAAAAGGGACTTGAATATCCATATTTTCTAATACTGACCAGTCAAATTTAATACCCGACCCTCCCTTTAATGGTGTGGCGGTATCAAATAAAAAATAATCGCAAAATGAATAATCGGAAAGGCAGGTTCCATTGAAGCTGCCATCAATTCCAAATACTTTAATCACCGGTATAAGTTTTTGTATTTCCTGAGCCTGTTCCGGGCTTTCTCCGCCGTGCAGTTGGGCATAATGCAGCTGGTATTGCCTTGTTTTTTCCAGGATAAAGTCAGTTGTCGCCTGCACAAAAATACCGGTTCTCTGTATCGTGGAGGGAGTATGAGGCAGGTATGACGACACAAACCGCGGTGAATCGGGATAAAAATTAAATCCGACCATATCAATATTCAAAGTGGACATTTCCAGTAAATTATTTTCGGTTTGAATCCCGCACACTTTAATGATCATTTCAGCATGTTGATTTGATGGATAAAATCAGCACACGTTTTACCGGGGTCTTCGGTTTTCATAAAACATTCTCCAATCAGAAAACCCTGGTATCCGGCCTTCATCAGTGTTATTACATCCCTGACATCGTGAAGTCCGCTTTCCGCTACTTTGGTTGTTTCTGAAGGCAAATGAGGGAGCATATTTACAGAACTACTAATATCGGTAGTAAACGTTTTAAGATTGCGATTATTGACGCCAATGTGCTGTATTCGGGGGTGGTATTTTTTAAGCTGATCTTTGGTGTGCACTTCCAGCAAAACCTCCATGCCACACGCTTCCGCCAATTTAGAAAAGGCGTCTATTTCCTGCTTATGCAGTATTTCGGCAATCAGTAAAATGACATCGGCGCCAAGACTTTTGGCTTCGATGATCTGATACGGATCGATAATAAAGTCTTTGCGGAGGATCGGAATGGAAATTCCTTGCCGAATACCGGACAGATCGGATTGATGCCCTCCAAAAAAATCAGCATCTGTTAATACAGAAAGCGCACAGGCTCCTGAATTGGCGTATGCTGCCGTTATATGTAATACATCTGCTGATCTTTGAATGTTCGGCTTTGAAGGAGATTTTCTTTTGAATTCTGCTATGATGCCACTGCTTTCCGGCGAAGTGAGGAAAGCCGATAACGAATAACAGTTTCTTTGAAATGTGGCATGAAAGGTGAGGTCTGTTTCGCTGACTTTTATTTTCTGCTGCAAAATTTCTTCCCTTTTACGCCGTACTATTTGATTGAGTATATTCATAGTTTTATGTTTAGTTTAAAGTAAGCAACTGAAGAAATGCATTTTTTGCCGAACCGCTTTTAAGTGAAATATTGGCTTCTTCAATACAATCGCTGATATCTCTGGACTGGTCAAAACACTGTATGGCCAATGCAGCATTTGCCAGCACTACATGGGTCTGGGCCATTGTTCCTTCGTTATTCAGAATCTGACCAAAAATTGTTGCCGCCGCATCTACCGTCTCCCCTCCGAAAAGCGATTCGGCAGGGTATTGCCCTAATCCGAAATATTCCGGTCCGACCAGTTTTTCATCCTGATTGGTGATAAGTTTGACCTGACCAGTCAGTGAAATTTCATCATAGCCATCCATTGAATGCTGTATAGCATATTTTTTATTGGTATTTTGATGCAGAAACTGGTAGAGTCTGCCTAGTTTTAAAGAATATACGCCCACACTTTGAAAAGGCGGTTGTGCCGGATTAACCAGAGGGCCCAGCATATTAAAAAATGTTTTTACACCCAGCTCCTTTCGTATGGGACCCACAGTTTTTAGAGCAGGGTGAAATAATGGAGCATGTAAAAAACAGATTCCCGCTTTTTCAAGTTGTTTTTTTAGCCGGTCGGGATTATTTGTGAATGTAAAACCAAACTTTTCGAGCACATTGGAAGAGCCACACACCGAAGATACCCCATAATTGCCGTGTTTGGCCACCTTGTATCCGGCACCTGCCACTATAAAGGATGCAATCGTTGAAATGTTGAATGTGTTTTTGCCGTCTCCACCTGTTCCGCACATATCAATGGCAGGAATATTTTCCAGATCCAGGGGCGTACAAAGCTCAAGCAAAGCATCTCTGAATCCCGACAATTCATCCACGGAGATGTTTCTCATCAGATATACGCTGATAAAGGCAGCAATTTGCGCCGGATTGTATCGGTTCAGGGCGATATTGACCAATACTTCTCTGGCTTGTTTTTGTGTCAGCTTCTGATGGTCGAATAGTTGATCCAGGATATATTTCATATGTTATTTTCAATTTATTCCCTTTGGTTCAAGGAGATTTGTAAAATTTTATCGTGGTTAAAGATTTAAAAAGTTGTTTAGCATGGTTTTCCCATCCGGGGTCATGATCGATTCCGGATGGAACTGTACGCCGTAAACAGGATATTTCTGATGTCTTACAGCCATAATTTCTCCGTCCTCGTCCAGGGCAGATATCAAAAGCGAATCGGGGCAGGTGGATTTGTCAATTACCCATGAATGGTATCGACCGGCATCAAATGTTTTGCTGATTCCTGCAAACACCGGATCCGGGTCTTCAGTCAGATGTATTTGTGTTTTCATACCATGAAATACCTTGTCGAGATTTTTTAACCGTGCACCAAAAACTTCCCCGATAGCTTGTAATCCCAAACAAACACCAAATATCTTTTTGGTTTGGCTATACGTTTTAATAACGGTTTTCAGCATTCCGGCTTCATCAGGCAGGCCCGGCCCCGGGCTTAGAATGACGTAATCAAAAGACCCGATTTCTTCAATTTCAAACTGATCATTGCGCATCACCACCACTTCTTCACCGGTAATCTCATGGATCAGATGTACGAGATTATAGGTGAAGGAATCATAATTGTCTATAATGACTACTTTTTTGGGCGATGTTGGTTTTGAGGCTGTCATAATTAAAATATTTTAAAATACATAAACTGGATAAAGTGGAATGATTATGTAAAAAGGTTTCACTGTACTCTATGAATCGCTTAAAATGGGCTCAGGGCGAAGCATGCCGCCACCATCCAGCACATAAATGGATTCTGCTTTTTTCATCGCCTTTTTTAATGCGGCAAGTTTATGGTATACTTCCTGCAATTCGCTTTCGGGGTCACTGTTTGTCACAATTCCCGCACCTGCCTGATAATATAACTTGCCGCTTACACTTAGAAAAGAACGGATGATAATGGCATGGTTTAAGTCGCCGTTGAGTTTGATCATACCGATGCCTCCGCCATAAAAATTTCTGGCCGTTGGTTCATAAGCATCGATCAACGCCAGGGCTTTGTACTTGGGTGCACCGGATAAAGTTCCGGCCGGAAAAGTATCGGTAAACACCCGATATGGGGAAATACCCGGTTTTATTTTTCCCACCACTTTGGAAACAAGGTGGATGACATGACTGAAAAACTGGATGTTTTTGTAGTGAGACACCTGCACTTCCTGACAGTTTTTACTGAGATCATTTCTGGCAAGATCAACCAGCATAATGTGTTCTGCATTTTCTTTCGGATCTTCAAGCAGTTGTTGGGCCAGCTTCTGATCGAGGATAAAATCGCCGGTGCGCCTGAAAGTACCGGCAATGGGGTGGATTTCTGCCTGGCCGGATTGCACCACTAATTGCGCCTCTGGTGAAGATCCGAAGATACGGTAACTGCCATAGTCGTAATAAAAAAGATACGGGCTCGGATTTACAGAGCGCAACGAACGATAGACATTAAATTCGTCACCGGTAAAAGCCTGGGAAAATCGACGGGACAACACCATTTGAAATACATCGCCTAGCTGACAGTGTGTTTTGGCTTTTTTTACAAGGGCAATAAAATCGGCATCACCCATATTACCCTGTTCGTCACCCATTTTTTGAAAGGGATACGTTTGATGATCTTGCCTGCTGATGATATTCATGATTTTTCTGTAACCGCTTTCCTGCCCGGATATCAGATTTTCTATGAGGTACATTTCTTCATAAAAATGATCGAACACCAAAACATAACGGAAAAAATCGTAACGCAAAGCAGGAACGCCGCACGACGGTTTGTCTGCTTTAAAGGGTATCCCTTCAAATTCCTGAACCATATCAAAACCTGTATATCCAAATATTCCGTTAAACCGGCTCTCCTTGCCTTCGGTTACCGGTATCTGATTTAAAAAAACATTCACGGCTTCCACAGCATTGGGGGCTACCTTTTTTATAGTTTTTTTAACGACATGATCAATAATCTGGTAATGTTGATCAGCAAACTGAAGACTAAGTAACGGCTCAAAACAAATAAACGACAAACTGTCTTCTTTACTGGAATAATCGGAACTTTCCAGCAACAAAATTTCAGGAAAATGTTCTCTGAGCTTCAGGAATACACTCACAGGCGTCGTTAGGTCAGAGAGAATTTTATTGGAGCTGGTTCGAATATTCAACATGGTTTTTAATTATTTATTATCCTGTAAAACAAAAAAAAAGCGGCTTACCAGGAATCTGACAAGCCGCTTATATCATCTTTTATACAAAATGGAATGCTACTCAACTCCCGGTCTTAAGAATCAGGAACTGCCACCACCAATTTGTATTCTGACAAAGCATTATTACTAAATATTTCTGCAAATAAAAGCAGAATATTTTAAAAACAATAAAAAAGTAGACGAAAATTTAATTTTGTCAAAGTCCGGCATCTGATCAGATAAGCCGGTATCCAGATAAAATTGCCCGGGGTTGGACTGCTTCCATTGCCAAATTATCCCGGTCCGTATTCATTTTAAATAGTAAGGCAACACTTTTTGGATGTCGGATTTTACCCACTAAATATTTTAAAAAAAATGAAGATAAACCCGAATTAGATTCAGGAACGGCGACGTTTGTGACTGGATTGCCGTAGTATTTGACCCGGCGGTCATACATAACTTTGCAACGTAAAAAATTACCCATCCATGCCGGCAATTTCATTTAACCAAAATTATGTATTAGACTTATTTACGAGAGATAACCGAATAAAAAATAAGGAACTATGGTAAGTTAACCTGCCCATCACCTGCTTATTGATACAGAGGTTTCAAATATCAGCAGCTTAGCCTCCTTATATGGCTATCATTCCTGCTCTGTTTTGGGGCTTTTCTTTAAATTGTGGCCGGAAATACAGGTTATTTCCTTGTTGCCGCGATATTGAATTTACCCAGATAAAATAAACTATTTTATCACGAGCTGCTTTTCGGTTTTCGTTTTGCCATCAAGACTCAGCCGGATCAGGTATTCCCCGCTGGAAAGGGATATGGCCGTTAAATCAATCGGTTCAATATACGATCCATAAGGTCTTATTTCTGATGAAATGATGGTTTTTATGTTTTTGCCGTGGATATCTAAAATTTCGAGGTGTACAAGCATACTCTTTTTTAACTTGAAAGAAACATAGGTCACCGCATCAGCCGGATTGGGGAAATGAGAAAAATCGCCGGTTGCTGTGTTCGAATCAATTTCTTCCGTGGTGGCCACAATTTTTCCAATAGGCGTAATGTCCGTGACTACGCTGAGTTGCCCTTTGTCGAGCCTGGTCCAGATGGGCCGGACAATGTTGTTATGAGCAACGATGTTGGTGTAATCCCCAAAAAATATATTTTCATCCGGGAAAAAGGGACTTTCGGAAATTTTACGGTTGATAAAAGTATTGCCACCATCTGTCGAAATCGCCATATAGACATCAGTTGCTTTATTTTGGTGGTTCCTTCGGTCATAAAACACAAAATACAGAAAGCCGGTAATTTGATCCACCGCCATCCAGGTAAAAAACTGATGTTTGCCGGAATCGTCATTATTGACCCGGACAGGATCAGACCAGGAATTGCCTCCATCCGTCGATTTTACCAGCCATACATCCGTATCCTGATTACCATTTCGCTGGTCTGTCCAGTTGACATAGATCACGCCATTGTTTGGTCCTCCACTGACATCACATGTGGTCACAGGCTGTCCATTCGCCCGGTAGATTCCAGGAATACTAAAATCCCATCCACCTGGCATATCGGTAATCGCAATTTCCTCATCCAGCCAGCTGTTGCCGCTATCCAGGGATCTGTTAAACACCAACCCTTCCGGACCGGCCCAGCTTACGTACAGCTCTCCGTTTGGGCCTACAGCCGGTACGGCACCTTCCACTGTGTTGTCGCTGTCTGTACAATCGCCTTCGACCTTATTTATCTGTAATGGGGCAGACCAGGTGCTCCCCTGATCAGTCGATTTGGAAAACAGGATATTACTTTTTTTCATGGCATCATTGCTGCCGTATTCATCAAACTGCGTCCATGTCAGGTACAAAACATTGTTTTTCCGGTCAACGGCACACCAGTGTTTGTCCTGTGCCTTTACACCGTTTTTACCGGTAAAACTGCCTTCAGACCAGCTTACACCCTTGTCCTCACTTTTCTGGCATACAATGCGGTCTATCCAGCTGCCCGAAGGTGGATTGGATAAATGAAAATGATAAAAGTGGCCAAAAGTATCTACCACAACTACTGGGTCACCCCAAACCCCATATGGAGAAGTTTGTTTATACGCCGTCCATGTTCTTCCCGTATCACTGCTGAGAAAATACAAATTGAGATTGGATGCAGCAACAAGAATGGATGGATTTTTTGGATCCATTGCAATGCTCGGTTCATTGGGATGATTTGCTTCACTGATAGTAATATTTTGGCAGGTGACTTTATATCCGCAAAAAAAATAATAGCAGAAAATCATGAAATGGAAAGCAAAACGCATAAAAATAAATTGATGAAGTACGACCGTAAAATTAATGATTATTCCGGCTTCTGAATATTATTTTATTTATTTCGGCAGTTTTATACCATTTCATTACTTTTACAAAAGATTAAATCGCATCAAGAATGAATATTCGAAATCAGGCCTGTATTTTTATGTATTTAATGACGGCTTCTGTTTGCGCTCAGACCGTGATGCCAACTCCTGCAGATGAAAGAGGAAATAAATCCGAAAGAACGGAGGCTCAAAATCAGTCCGTGTTATCAGCCATGCCGGCTTCCAACATCGGACCTACTGTTTTTAACGGCAGGGTTTCTGATATTGACGTTAATCCGGCGGATCCAACCGAATTTTTTGTAGCTTATGCTTCCGGAGGATTGTGGTATACTCAAAATAATGGTACTACGTTTACCCCGCTTTTTCAACAGGAATCCGTGATGACCATAGGCGATATTGCAGTAGACTGGCAACACGGCACCGTATGGTTGGGCTCAGGGGAACAAAATTCCAGCCGCTCCTCCTACGCAGGCAATGGTATGTATAAAAGTACAGACAAAGGAAAATCATGGGTGCATGTTGGTCTGGAGGATACACACCACATCAGTAAAGTGGTAATACATCCTGAAAATAGAGATATTGTTTGGGTGGCAGCGCTTGGACATCTGTACAGCACCAATGCTGAGCGGGGCATTTATAAAACAACAGACGGCGGCCTGTCCTGGACAAAAACACTGTTTATTGGTGATGAAACCGGTTGTTCCGATCTGGTGTTACATCCATCAGACAACAATGTTTTATATGCAGCTGCATGGCAACGCAGTCGCAGCGCCTGGAATTTTAAAGCATCGGGTTCCGGGTCCGGAATTTACCGAAGCATGGATGGTGGCCTGAATTGGAAACACGTTTCAGGCGAGGAATCCGGATTTGTGCAGGGTGAAGGTGCCGGACGTATAGGCCTGGCTATTACGGTAAAAGAGGGTAGGGAGTGGTTGTACGCCGTTATAGACAACAATCATAAAAGGCCGAAAGAGAAAGATAAAAAAACACCAAAAGGACTCCAAAAAGAAGCTTTGCTTTCTATGTCAAAAGAGGCTTTCCTGAAGTTGAATGATTCGGAAATTAAAGAATACCTGGAAACATACGATTTCCCTGAAAAATATAAGGTTAACGACGTTATAGATCTGGTAAAATCCGACAAAATAAAAGTGGCTGACATCGCCACTTACAACGATAACGCCAATACAGCCCTTTTTGACACCCCTGTGATTGGTGCGGAAGTCTACGTTTCCAATAATCAGGGCGATTTATGGACAAAAACACACAAAACCTATCTCGACGACGTATATTATTCTTACGGATATTATTTTGGTCAGATCCGGGTGCAACCTGAAAATCCGGATATAGTGTACATCTTTGGTGTACCTGTATTGCGTTCAGAAGACGGAGGCAAAACATGGAAAAGCCTCAATGCCGATAATGTTCATTCTGACCACCATGCCCTGTGGTTGAATCCAAAAAATCCGGCACATCTCATTAACGGCAACGATGGCGGACTGAATATTACCTATGATGCCGGGAAAAGCTGGATAAAATGCACCTATCCCGAAGTAGGTCAGTTTTATTACATCAATGTCGACCAGAGCGAACCGTATAATGTTTATGGTGGTACCCAGGATAATGGCGTGTGGATGGGAAGCCACCAATATAAAAATACCAGCCGGTGGCAATCCACCGGGGATTACCCATACAAATCCCTGCTTGGGGGCGACGGCATGCAGGTGCAGATTGATCAGCGGGATAATAGCACCATTTACGCCGGCTTTCAGTTTGGCAATTATTTTCGGATCAACAAAAATAAAAAGGAAAGAAGTTATATTACTCCCAAACACACACTCGGTCAAAAGCCATACCGATGGAACTGGCAAACCCCTATTTTGCTTTCGCCACACCATCAGGATATACTGTATATGGGTGCCCATAAATTGTTGCGCTCTATGAACCAGGGACGCGATTTTACTGAAATTTCAGGCGATCTTACCAAGGGAGGCAAAGAGGGTAACGTGCCTTTTGGAACAATTACAACGATAGACGAATCTAAAATGACTTTTGGTTTGCTTTACGTCGGCACCGACGATGGCCAGATCCACGTTACCAGGGACGGTGGATATATTTGGACAAAAATATCTGACAATTTACCGCAAGACCTGTGGGTTTCCAGAATACAGGCTTCCAAATTTAGGGAAGGTGTTGTTTATGCCTGTCTCAATGGGTACAGAAACGATCATTTTAAACCCTATGTGTTTGCCTCTTCCGATTACGGATTGACATGGGTGGATATTGCTGCCAACCTGCCCCGGGAACCGGTAAATGTAATCCGCGAAGATCCGTTTGATGAAGATATTTTATACGTTGGTACTGATCATGGTACGTATGTCAGCTTCAATAAGGGCGGAGAATACATGATGTTGTCAGCGGAAATACCCAAAGTACCCGTTCATGATCTGATAGTACAGCCCAAAGCAAAACACCTCCTGATTGCTACCCACGGGCGTTCAATTTACAAAGTGAATATTAAAAACCTGCATGAACTTAAACAAAAAAGGTCAGAAGCCCTGGTTTTATTTAAACCGGTGGAAACCAGATTTAGCGATGGCTGGGGTAAAACAAAAAATAACTTCACCGAAGTGGATACGCCTAAAGTAATATTTGAAGCTTTTGCTGCCGAAAAAACCACAGTTATATTTGAAATACGGAACGCAGAGGGACAGGTGATAAAAAACGAAAATGTGGTGTTGAATAAAGGGCTGGCAGCGTATGAATTGCCTTTTTATGTAAGCGCAGATAAGGAATCGGCTTATCTGAAATCAGCGGAAAAGTCGGAGTGGTTCAAAAAAAACGGACCGGTTTTAGAGTCGGATGACGGGCATTACTATCCCATTCCAGGAAAATATGAAATCAGATTGATCAAAGATAAACAGATAACCGGAGCAGAATGGATTATAAAAGAAAACTAAGCTTTCGTCGGGTAGTTAAAATAGGGGCGTTTATTTTTTTCGGGTGTATTGGTGGTGCCGTTTTATATTTTTATCCCCGTCTGGAAGTCGCTACCGGTTATGCTGCCAAAAAAACGTGCACCTGCATCTTTGCAACGGGCAGGAATTTAGAGGAGGTGATCGCCAATGACTTGTATTTTAGTATTCTGAACTTAATCAGACACGATGTTAGTTCAGAAGCAAAAACTGTGACCAGCTCATTCCGGGGTATTTCGCCTAAAACGGCCATTTTCCGGCCCGGATTAGGGTGTATTTTACTCGACGGTGCAGACAATCATCACGTGTTTTATCCTGAAGTAAAACAGGAAGCCAACACAAACAACGATGCCTTCAAAGCACAGCTCATGTGGACCAAGGGAACCAATGCCCAGAAGTTGCAACAGGCCGTGGATCATGCCTTTGATCCGGAAGGTCAATTGACGCATAAAAGAACATCTGCCGTTGTCGTGATTCACAGAGATACCCTCCTGATTGAAAAATACGCCGGCCCTTTTAAAGCGGAAAGCCCGCAGTTGGCCTGGTCCATGACTAAAAGCCTCATGAACGCCTGGATAGGCATACTGGTTCAGGAAGGTGCATGCCGGCGCAACGACTCCAACTTGTTTCCCGGTTGGACGCAAGACGGACGCAAAAATATTACACTGGAACAGCTGCTTCAGATGAACAGCGGGCTGGAATGGGAAGAAAATTATAGTACGGTTTGCGATGCAACCCGGATGTTGTATAAATCCGAAGACGTCTCGGCCATAGCCTTGTCCAAACCACTGCAATTTTGCCCCGGTACTTTTTGGTATTATAGTTCGGGTACATCAAATCTGATCAGCAAATACATCAGAAATAAAATGAATAATGACAAGGAATACCTTGGTTATTTAAAAATACATTTATTTGACAAACTCGGCATGACTTCTGCTTTTGTGGAGCCGGATGAAACCGGTACCTTGATCGGATCCAGTTACGGTTATGCGACACCCCGGGATTGGGCTAAATTTGGCCTGCTGTACCTCCATGATGGACTTTGGAACGGTAACCGGATTCTTCCGGAAGGGTGGGTAACATTTTCTTCAACTGCCGCTGCAGGGAGCAACGGTAAATACGGGGCTCAGTTCTGGCTGAATAAAAATGGCATCCAATATCCGGACGCACCCCACGACCTGCTTATTGCAGATGGGTATCAGGGACAGTTTGTTTTTATTGTTCCTTCACATGAAGCAGTGATTGTACGTATGGGCACTGGCGGCGAATATTTTGACCCGAACACATTTTTAAAAGAAATTCTCGAAGCCTTACCAGCTAAAAAATGAAATTTAAAGTGGCAAAAAATACGTCAAAAAAGGTTAACCAAATTATAATGCTGCTATGAGGGGTGACTCATCTGGTCAAAGGCAACAAATTTTTATGAGTTGGTCAAAATTTTGGAATTAGCAGATGGAGAATATCGCAAAAAAAAATTAGGGTGAAGTAAAATATCTTTAAGCCCCGGTAGCAGAGGCAGCAGCCGGAAGGAGTAATCATTAAAGCCTGAAGCTATTGGGAGCTCAGATAGTATCAAAGTTAATTTCTAATTCGTATTTTTAGTTTTAATTTGATCTTTTTTATAAATACAAACATTTCTAATGCCATCTAAGAAACCAGGAATAAAATTATTATCCATCATCGTAATCTTAATTTTTTGCTTTGTCTCCTGTTCTACCCGCCTGAAACAGGCATCCTTTGTGCCTTTTATATTAACGGATTCAGACTGTCAATTTTTTGAAGAAGCAGGAATAGATTCCCGCACCGGCAGGGTCGTGTGCGGCGACCTGAAACTCAGCTATGATTACGGGAAATATAGCTTTGCCGGTCCTTTAACAGACATAGAAAAGTTCAGAAATGAATTTAAGGGAAATTATCACGTTAAGTTTTTTGAAAAAATTCATATTGATACCAAACTCTACAACATGTTTATGGATTCGGTAAGTATTTTAGGTGTGTTTCCCGTGGACGGAAACCAGAATAAGATGTTGTTTGACTGCCCGCCGTGCAATAAAGTGGCTTCACTCAAATTTCGCAACAGAAATTATTATTATCCGTTTTATACTGCAGTTGAGCCGCAGGGAGCGTACCAGATTAAAATCGATACGTCTGATTCCTGTTACCGCAAAATATTTCTTTCGGAGTCAGATTCCCTGGCCTCCGGCCTTTATCTGGTCCCGTTAAATGCCGGCAAAAACGGTCAGAAACTGAGCATCGTCACCAATACAGGTAAAGCCGACCACCGGCTGGCAAAATTATTGGAGTCGGTCAAATTGAAAAAAAAGGAATGAAATCCATTTGATCGAACTTATTATATACCGGAAAAATAAAATTCATACAATTTTAAGTAACGAATAAAATAGCATTATTAGAAATCAGAAGGATAATCTTATACATTTGCATTTTTTAACCCATGTGTTTCTAAGCTTTTAAAATATTTTTACCGATGCCTCAAATTTCTTTTTTACAGAAACTGCATTATAAGTTTGATAACCTGATGAGTAAGGGACCCATTGCCATGATATCCCTGTTGGGAATATTGTCTCTTTTGGTTGTCGTACTGGCAGGGGCCATCCTGTGGCTGTTTCAGATTTCTCCGGAAGGCGAAGCACCCATGAATTTTACCGAAGGCACCTGGCAAAGTTTAATGCGCACCCTGGACTCAGGGACTATGGGTGGAGATACCGGATGGGGCTTTCGAATTGTTGCTTTTTTAGTCACTTTAGGCGGTGTGTTTATTATTTCTACACTCATAGGTATCCTCGGCAGCGGTATTGAAAACAAACTGGATTCCCTGCGCAAGGGGAAAAGTTTTGTAATTGAACAAAATCATACCCTGATACTGGGTTGGTCATCCAAAATATTTACCATCATAGGTCAGTTGATCATTGCCAATGAAAACCAAAAAAATGGCTGTATTGTCATCCTGGCAGATATCGATAAAGTTGAAATGGAAGATGAAATCCGAAGCAGGTTAGGGAATTTTAAAAATACGAAAGTAATATGCCGCAAAGGCGACCCAAACGATCTGGTAGACCTCGCTATGGTAAACCCGCAGGATTCAAAATCCATTATTGTGCTTGCCGCTGAAAGTTCTCATTCAGATTCGCTCACCATCAAAACCATTCTGGCTATAACGAATAATCCGGATAGAAGAACGCTGCCTTACCACATCGTTGCCGAAATCAGGGAAGAAAAAAATATGGAGGTAGCCCGCGTGGTGGGCAAAGAGGAAGTTGAATTGGTGCTTACAGATGATATTATAGGACGAATTATGGTTCAGACTTCCAGACAAAGCGGTTTAAGTATCGTTTACACGGAATTAATGGATTTTGAAGGGGCTGAAATGTATTTTAGCGAAGAACCAACCCTCATTGGAAAAACATTTGCCGAATGCCTGACAGCTTATGAAAATTCGGCAGTAATGGGTTTACAGTTTAGCGATGGCAGTGTGAAAGTGAATCCTGATATGAACTATATAGTCCGGCAGGGAGATCAGATCATTGCAATCACAGAAGATGACGACACCATGATCGTCTCTCCGCACCCACCCAAATCACCGGAGGTAGGTGTTATTACCGGTCCGCGTTCTGAAAATATGGAAACGGAAAGAATATTATTACTCGGTTGGAATAACAGGGCTATGATCATAATCAGAGAAATGGACCAGTATGTAGCCCCGGGTTCTTACATGAAAATTGTTTCTGCTTTTGAAAACTACAAAGAAAACATTCTACAAATGGCTGCCACACTGAATAACCTCCGGCTCGAATTTGAACATGCAGATGCTGCCTCAGGAAAGGTGATCGATAGCCTGGATATTACCTCCTACGACAGCATTCAACTCCTCTGTTACAAAGATGAAATGGATATGCAGGATGCGGACGCCCAAACCCTGATATCGTTACTTCACATTCGCAGGATAATGGAGCAAACCGGAAAAGATATGAAAGTGGTGAGTGAAATGCTCGATCTCCGCAACAGAGATCTGGCTGAAGTCACCAAAGCAGACGACTTTATTGTCAGCGATAAACTCATCAGTCTGCTCATGTCGCAAGTTTCAGAAAAAAAGCTTTTAATGCGTGTTTTTGACGATCTGTTTAATGCCGGTGGAAGCGAGATATACTTAAAACCTATGCGAGATTATATCGTCTCCGGCTCAGAAGTGGATTTTTATACTTTAGTGGAAAGTGCCGCACGGCAAGGTCAGACTGCCATTGGCTATCGGTTGAATCACCTTGTTCACGATAACACGAAGGCTTATGGCGTCGTAGTGAATCCGGAAAAATCTAAAAAGCAGCGTTTCACCGACGAAGACCGGCTGATAGTTTTATCAGAAAATTAGAATTTATACCCCGTAAATTACTTTTTGTAAAACCGGTTTTAAGTGACTGGTAAATTAAAGAAGTTTATGACCCAACCGGAGCATAGGAAAGGCGTTGTATTTTCTGTATTGAGCAACGTTTTCCGCATTGTATGGGTATAGAGAGGTGCGGACGTTTTTTGGTGGCTACCTGAAAGTTTTTGTGTACGTATTTCCACCTTACGCCCCCAGTTTCGCCATAATTTTTACTTCGTCTGCCCCTGTCCGTTGCACTTCATGTAAATGAATCACCGGACGTCAATTACGGATTCGGATGCCCAAATTGAAAATAACTGCCAAACAACACATTGTATTGATGAAAAAAGAAACTTTCTGATGCCTTGTCTTCCCGTAAAGCGGTGGTTCGTATATCCGGCATATGGATGTATCCGGTTTTAAATTCAGATTGAATAAAAAAATAATTTCCAAATTTCACCTGTAAGCCGATAACGCCACTCAAGCCAAAACCTGCTATATGAAATTTATCATTCCGTTCAAAGTGGAGTAAGGTGGCGTCTGTTCTGGGAACCAGAAAGCCTGTGCCAATGCCGGCAGTGGTATTCAATGATAAAAATTTCCATTGAAACAATTGGTCCGCCCGGCGTATATCGGCATTGACATAATTTAAACCGTCCGTATGTTCCAGCTCCAGAAATCCTTTTTCTATTTTTATGTCGTTGGTTAGATAGTCACCATCATAAGCTGTGCCCGTGCCCGATATATGACCCGAAATTTTTACAACCTGATTTTGTTTGACCACATACTTCATATGATCCGCACCCAGCGAGACGCTGTATTTGTTATTAAAAAAATAACCGATCCTAAAATTGTATTGGGGAATGGTCATATTGGACGGGTTAAGATAAATACGGGTCTTGAACGGACTGGGTTTGTCGTCAGCCAGCACATGTGCTAAAGTAAAATTATACTGACTTCCGGTGAAATGAATATTTGCTGCAGAATAGGATTCCCGGTTCCAGCCCCAGTAAATAAAAAACCGGCCCTTATTCGGGTATAACGAGACATTTGTAGGCAGACTTTCTTTTGGTAAAGGCATTCCGGGGGGCAAATTGGTTTTTGTCCCGGCTTGCATCTGGGAATGCAGAGGTAAGACCGTACAGACTGATGACATTGCTGCAACAGGGTTGCGTATTAAAACAAAAAATAAAAATAACAACCTTACGGCTATGATTTTGGCTTTCATTTTTTCCGGAGTTGATGGATTTAAAAAATACAATTTTTAAATGGCGCGGCAAAATAGGCCAATATCGACGGAATAAAAACTATTTGAATACTAAAATACTATTTTTTATATCTTCAGTTTTACAGCTAGCCGCAAGTACTGGTTTCTTTTAATTGGTAATACCCTCATTTGGAATACAACAAAACAGGATGCGCAGACAGCAGGGCAATAACGAACCAGTCAACATAGTAAAGGGCAATATTGTCAAATGTTATTTTTGTGGGCCTAACGAAGCTGCTGTACTTTTGCCCATCGCCTGACTTGTATTTTTTTCCTGATCAGATAGCATTGATGCTGTATTTTTTTAGTGCCAGTTTTTTTGAGACTGTTACTGATTTAACAACAAACCACTGAAAATAAAGCACAAGAAGGGAGTTTTGCTTTAGTGAACTCCCTTTTTTATATTTTCAAAAGATAATTTTTCGTATAACCAAAAAGTCTATTGTTTAATTACAAATTTAAAAACAATACAAATGGCTTAAATTTAATATGTACGGATTTTATTAACAGTGTCTACGCTTAAGTGATGATGACATTTCTTTTATCGTGTGTCAACCTTTTTCAAATAGTTTTGCCCAAAAACCATATTTAAATAATATAAGTTTTCTTGCTAGTTCTTGAACATTATAAATGTCGTATGGACTAATATATTGAGTCATTTCTGTAAATTTATGAGAACTGATAAAATTACGTAAATAGCTTGCATTATGAATTGCTTCCGGAAAAGTAAGTGTTTTGTCTCTAACATTGTCACCATACTTGACCCATTCAGAATCATATCCGAAGAAAGGGGTAATTTTTTGTTCAATTCTCGTTTCATTTCCGCGATACACCCAATCAAATGTTTCTGTTGCTTTAATATTAGCATTAAATAATCTTTTTTGAATATCTGAATATACAATTGGATTCCATTTTCCAGTATTATTATCAAGAAATCTATGATTTTTAGAACTCGATCTTATTTCTAATTCTAATTCTTCAATAACTGAGAATGCGGCAATAATTGCCAATGCAGCTCTAGTATGAAATTGTCTTTTAATATCATAATGTTCGAAATATTGACCAAATCTTGGGTCTATATTATATGGTTCAAAGGATGCCAATTCTAAACTTGCTTTATATTTTTCAATTGAATATACAGCCTGTTGATTATTGAAAATGCATTGAGCAATATGACATCCAAAACCGAGGTATTCTATTTTTCGAAATCCATGTATAAATGGGGGAGTACTATATAGTTGTTCATCATGCTCTTTTACATATTCCATTACATAAAATAATTCTGATCTTGGTGTTGGTGAAGGATATGCTAATAAGGTACCTCCATGAACAATTGACAAAATATCTTCTGCAATCTCCGAGGATTTAGCTTCAATCAACAATTCATTTTGTTGTATATATTCTTTTGGAATAAAATTAATTTCTTGTGGACTGGAGAGGATAGTTTCAGCAATTCCATCTTTTGATTGCCAATAACACATTGAAGGTTCTGGCTTCAAGACAAATTTGACATCTCCAAAATTACTAAGATTTAATTTTTTTTCATCTTTGATTCCTATTAATATATGGGTTCGATACAACTTCATAAAATTATCAATAAGACCAACACAAAATTAAAATATACTAGCTTTATAATATTTTTGCAATACATTATTTTACAATTCAGTTATCCAAAAACTATAATGATATAGCAATTTTTCTCCTCAAATCCAAAGTAAATATAAAACATTTAAATTAACCAAAAAATAAAAATCTAAACCATTTAGATATATTAATAACTTTAAAAATTTCAAATTTTAACTTTGAAAAAACTATTGGAATAATATCTCTGAAACTTCCAAGTCCGAAGTCCAAAAGTTAAAAAGGTATATATCAGACTGGACTTGACTCAATGATTCATATCTCTTTACCTTATTTTTTACTTACTGCTAAAATGGGTAAGTTTGTAGTTTTTTTGTTCTTTAGATGCTCTAATTATCTCGTTTTTTAATTCACTATACTTTTGTGGGTCTGTTAGTTTTTTTAATGAATTAATCGTAATTGAACTTTGACTTCTGGCGTAATTGTCCAGTCGATAAGTTGGTAATACGTAAAAATCCCACTGTTCCATTTTTAATGGGTCAATAGTATTCTGGTCTTTATGTTTTAAATGGCAGAAGACGTAAATATCGGCATGTCTTGTTGGTTCCCCACGTTGTGTATTCATTTCATCATCCCAATGTCTGGCAGGTTTGATTGCGAAGGAAATAGTCGAATAACATTTTTGACTCCAACTTTGGATGTATGCTGCAGATTTGACTTCTATTTTTATTCCATCTTCTGTTGTCAAGTCATAAGCATCCCATTCATCTCTTAAATTTTCATGATTTATTCCAATCGCTGTTGCAACGATAAATTCTGCAAATCTACCCCGAGTTGCATTACTCAATATGTCAGATACACTCCAACGCCAAAAATCCAACAAAGTGTAGTTAGTATCCTCTCCATTGTCTGTTAAACTTTCGTTTCCGATTTTCGGAGAAGCTTTTATTTCTTTAAGTTCGTTCATCTTAATTTACGTATGTTATGATTGCAATTACTGAAAATACCGATTTTGGTGCACGTCACTATCAACCAAGGGGTAAATTTAATACGAAGTTCAAAGCTTCATTTGACCTCTGAACCGCCAATATGGGGTCTTTGACATTATTGGCGGTTTATTATTTTAATGTTTATTATAATAGTCAAATGTAATATAAAAATGGAATAGTAGGATTGAAAACTTAAAAGTTGTAGAATTTTAAAGTTGTCGATTATCTTTGCAATAATAACATATTAAAATTCCTGACTAAAAAGAAGACCACATGTTTGGACAAACTTTTAAAAATATTGATGACATACTCCATAAGGATGCAGGATGTGGTAGTGAAATGGACCAAGAGAAATTGCCAACCCTCTTAACAAATATGTATCAGTCACTTGAAGATGCCAAAGCCGTACTTAGTGAAGTGAAAAATATAACAGCACTTTTTGTGGAGTTTCAGAAGCATTTGTATGAGGGCGTGGCGTAAATGAAATAAAAATATAATGGATGAGAGATGAAAAAAAATGGAATCTTTTTTACAAGGCTGTTGAATTAGAAGATGAACTAAAAAAATCAGTTGAATACAAAATATTTGAAAAACTTGCAACTGTAAAAGGAGCCATTTTTAGTATCAGGTATAATTACATTCAATATTGTAAACACTCAGATAATTTTATACAAAACAACCTGATTCATAAAAGTGGTACGAAAAGATGGCACCAACAAAAGATCATAAGTGTTCATATGGGAAATTATTTTTCTACTTGTTATTCCTTTCTAGATATTTTGGGAAATTCTGGGAGTATTAATTCATATAAAGAGGATATTTTTATAAGTTTAACCAGAGAAATAAGAAATTTCATTATCCATCGTGAATTTTTGTCTATTACTAACAGGGAAAGATCTTGGAAGGACGATGACGGACAATTTCATTTTAAAAGTCAAATCTTAATACCTATTGAGAAATTTATGGAATATATTAATTGTAAAAAATATAGGAATGAAAATGATAAGATTCTACTTCTTAAGCATATTGAAAATAAATTTGATAAAAATTTATTGCTATCAGATATAGTAGTTGAGTTAAAAAACAAAATGGAATCTATTTATGAAGATTATAGAAGCCAATTTGTCAATGAAAATAAAAATATATTGGTAATCCTTCTAGGTAAATATAAAGAAATTACACAAATGATAATCGAAGCAGATATGACTCATTATAAAGCAGCCGGCATAAAATACAGGTATTTAAGATTATTACTTTTTGTTTATATGGGAATTAGATAATACCAACTAAATGAAAGACTTTACGGAGTTTAGAAGTACTTTAGCACAACTCGATGGCTATGTATATGCACTTTGTGAGATACTAGAAGAAAAAAGAATTCCATTTTATATTGGAAAAGGTAAAGGTGATCGCTGTCTTCAGCATTTAAAGGAAGTAAATACGTCGGATAAAAATGAAAGAATATTGTCATTGATGCAGAACAATGCACTTGGTATAGACATACTGCGCCATGGCATCAAAGATGAAACTACACTAAAAATGATTGAAGCTACATGTATTGATCTGATAGGGGTTGGAGAATTGACAAATAGAGTGAGGGGACACGGCACAAACCTGGGAAGAATGACACTGGATGAGATACATCAATTAATTACTCAAAAAACTATTCCAGTAAGAAAGGAGCATTCAGGATTAGCTTTTATACTTAATAATACTTATAAGTCTGGTATGACACCATTAAATCTATTTGAATGTACCAGAGGTGTATGGGCTAAGGTTCCAAGAGATAAAGCTATCAAATTTGCTTACGCAACTTATAATGATATTGTCAAGGAAGTTTATGAAATTCACAGTTGGGTTGAAGCTGGCACTCAGCAATATTTTACCCGGTCACCTGAAGATGTATATCTGAAAGGTAGGTGGGAATTTATTGGTCGTATTGCCAATGAGGAAATCAGAAAATTATATATAGGTAATGTTATAGAAAAAAAAAGGAGCTATAGTTCTCCTTTTGTGCGTGTAGGTTAAAAATAAAATCCAGAGTCCGAGTCCGGGTGGATATATAGGGTTTTGATCGGTTTGGACTGATGTTTACACTATTCAAACTATCACAATATTTGTTTGAACTGTAACAAATCCTTACCTTTAACCTAGTAAGAAGAAAATTTATGAAAAAGATATCATTAGCAATTGTTTTATTGTTTTCAATTTTGACCATCAGCTATTCACAAAACTGTATTCCGATTGCAATAGTATTTACTACTCAAGCACAGATAGATGCTTTCCCAACGGATTATCCAGGCTGCAACATCATTGGTGGAAATGTAGGTATTACTGGAAATAATATCACTAATTTGAATGGGCTAAGTCAAATTACAATTATCAGCGGAAGTGTTTCTGTACTTAATACTAATGGATTAACCAATATGGCTGGTTTAGGTAATTTGACACAAATAGGGGGCAGTTTAACTGTTGGTGAATGTAATTCCTTAGTTGATTTTTCGGGACTAAATAGTTTAACGACCATCGGTGGTAAATTTCTTTATTACCAAAACAATCTTGCAAATTTCACGGGACTAAATAGTTTAATGACTATTGGTGGTAAGTTTGAAGTAATTCAGAATAACAATTTTATAAATTTCAGCGGGCTAAACAGTTTAATGACCATTGGTGGTAGTTTTGAAGTAAATAATAATACCAATCTTATAAATTTCACCGGTCTAAATAGTTTAACAACAATTGGTGGTAAGTTTGAAGTAATTCAGAATAACAATCTTATAAATTTCACTGGTCTAAATAGTTTAACGACCATTAGTGGAGATTTTTTTTTATATCAGGCTACCAATCTTATAAATTTCACTGGACTAAATAGTTTAACAACCATTAGTGGTAGTTTTGAAGTAAATCAGAATAACAATCTTATAAATTTCATTGGACTAAATAGTTTAACAACCATTGGTGGTAGTTTTAAAGTTTTTTGTTCATCCATTAATCCACTTGATATTTCAGGTATGTCATCTATCAACCAAATTATGGGTGATATTTATCTTGGTGGGTCAATATCTGGTTTTGGTAATCTTAATAATTTAACCACTATAAATGGTTTGTCAATTGCAGGAAATAATTTAATAACAGATTTATCAGGATTTAATAATTTGATATCCATATCAGGATCTTTGAGTATTGGTGGAGGTAACCAAATGATATCCATATCAGGATTTAACAATCTTACATCTATTTCAAATGACTTATCCATATCTTATTGTAATTTATTGACTTTTGTAAATGGCTTTCAAAACTTAAATTCAGTTAAAACTTTAACTTTATTTGGTAACAATTTCCTAAGTAGTATTTCCGGATTAGATCACCCTTTGAACATTACAACTAGTTTGAGTATTAATAATAATCCTTTCCTTTCTGAATGTAGTATATTACCAATTTGTACAAAATTATGGCAAAATTCAGGATCTATATTTTTCGAAAATAATGGTACAAACTGTAATTCCATAGCAACAGTACTTCAAAATTGCGGAATGGCCCCGGATAATGACAATGATGGAATAAATAATTTTGTAGACAACTGTCCTTCAACATCTAATACCGATCAAACCGACTGCAACACCAATGGTATTGGTGATGCCTGCGAATCATCAGACTCTGATTGTGATGGTATTTTTGATACAGTAGATAACTGTCCTAACTATCCTAATCCATTTCAGACAGACCAGAATAATAACGGCATCGGAGATGTGTGTGAAGATTTCCCAAAAGTAGGTTTTAATACAACCGACCCCAAAACAGAGCTACACATATCCAATGGAACACTATATATTGACAATCCGGATAAAGGTATCATCCTTAAAAATTATCAGGGTCAATGTTTTATAATAAAAATGAACGGGACTACACTGCAGGCAGTAGCAATAAATTGTCCGTAAAGCAATATTTTTGTTAGAACTATATCTTAGTCCGAAAGTCCGGTCCGATAGAAGTTTATGACCCTGAACTGTCAGTCTGCTTGACTTAATATTAAAGTCACGAAATGAATTGTATACCTATTTTAATTTGTAATTTTTTTTCTATAAATAAATATCCCAATTTGGTTACATAAACTATAAACCACCATCATCTAATTCTCTCTCATTTGCAGCTAAATCATCCAAATAATCAATAATATATTTCAAACCTAAAGTTGTGTATGATGGTATTTTAAGTTACCATCCTTAAAAACACCATTATACTCTTTTAAAAATAAAACTAGCACCGTCACTTCTACAATATAGTTATGTAAATTTGTTACTAATTGCCAAGTGAAAGTTTGTGGGTATAAGAATTGTTATGTAGTTTTGAATTGCAAAAAGTTGCGTGCAATATGTGTGCATAAAAAACAAAACCCTTACAAATCATGGAGATGTAAGGGTTTATACTGTTTAGCAGTAGCCCGTAGGGGAGTCGAACCCCTCCTACCAGGATGAAAACCTGGCGTCCTAACCGATAAACGAACGGGCCATAAATTTAAATTTGACTACTTTTCTTCAAAAGCGACGCAAAGATATAGAGATTAGCGAAATCTCAAAATACTTTTCATATAAATTTTAAAAAAATATTTTAAACCTCAGGATAACAATAGATACAACACCTGAGCAAATAATATTTTCATCACCAGCGAAATCGGAAACATAAACGAATATCCGATCGCCGGCACCCTGTTTTTAGTGATATCATTGGCAAATTCAAGAATCGCAGGCTGATTGGCAATAAAGCCCAGCAACAGGGAATAAGGAATTTTAATGAGTTTATATCCAACCCAGAGACTAAGCAACGCAGAGACTATACTCAATACAGAACCGGCTATAAAGATTTTAATCCATTCGCCGTCATGAAGACTCTCCAGCAGCGTATTCCCCGAGCGGATACCTATGACAGCAAGCAGTAAGGTGAGTCCCAGCTGGTTTAATGTTACATTTGAACCATACGGCAAGGTCCAGACAATTGGTCCTGTCCTTCGCAATGCCCCAAGGATCAGCCCGATAACCAATGGCCCTCCGGCAAACCCGAGTTTGAAAATCAGCCCTCCCGGCAAATTAAATTCGATCAAACCCAGAATGAGTCCGATAGCTATGCCTATGCCAAACGAAAAAAGATCAATTTTACTCGAAGCGTAATAACTGTCTCCAAAAAGTTGCTGTATATCTTTGATATCCCTTCGCCGGGCTACAAAACGGATGCGGTCGCCCAATTCCAGGATGGTATCCCCTTTGGCAAGCATCTCCACATCACCTCGCCGTATTCGCGTGATAATGGCACTGTATTTTTCCTGCAGATTGAGCGAAGACAATTCCTTGCCGACTACATCCGGGTTCGAAACAAAAATACGCACGATATCGTATTCTTTGCGGTCATAGGTTAAGCTGTTTTCGGTTTCTTTGCCCATCACCCTTTGTGCTTCGTCCAGCTCCTCAACTGTACCCACAATAATTATTTTGTCTCCGATGTGCAGTGTGGAGTCCCAATTGGACAACATCGTGCCATGCAACCGGCTGTCTACTCTTCCAAAAACAATATTCCAGTTGTGTTGCTGAATAATGTCCCGTATTTGTTTGCCGTCTATGTCTGCATTCGTAATTTCAATGGCCCTGCTCGTCAGATTTTCATCGAGGGGATAATCTTTCCTTAACACCGATTTTTCAGCAGCATAATCTATTTTAAGAAAGCGCTCCATTATTTTGATGGCTATCATAACGCCTAATACACCCATAGGGTAGGAGAAGGTGTAACCTACTACCAAATGATTAATTGTGGCAGGGTTCCCGTTTTCTTTCAGGTTTACCATGTCTATGACCGCAGCCAGTGCAGTGGTATTCGTCGAGCTCCCGGAATACATACCCACTATGGTGGATTTATCAAACCCAAAAAGGTAATAAATCGCAATTGTCACTATCGCGGATAAGGCCAGCATGAGCAGGACAAAACTGATGTCCCGCCATCCGTTTTTTCGAAAGGAATCAAAAAATGCCGGTCCGGAACGCAATCCTATGGTATACACAAAAAAAACAATGCCGATCTGAAAAATTATATCCGGAACATTAAAAGCAGGATTTAAAGCACCAAAAAACAAACCTACAAATAAAACAGCCGCAGTACCTAAACCACTGCCTTTGATTTTAATATTGCCCACCAGATAGCCGATGGCAGTCACCAGAAAAAGAAGCAGCAAAGGATTTTCCGTCAGATACGTGTTCATAATAGTGTAACAGTTGCTTAAAAATATAGTTTTTGACCCATATCAACATCATCCTTTGTTCCTGTAGCCTATAGCTTATAATTTTCAGTCCGCGATGCATGTGCCGGTGCCACCTGAAGTCCAAAAGAAACGGGAGAGCATTGGATGTTTTTTTGTTTCCCATTTTTTTGATCTTCCGGTTCCTGGATTACAACCATACTTCAACAGCCCCGCCTCCGTTTTTGGAGAAGGTGAACCTGATCTGGTCGAATTGTTTCAGCTGGTGTTCTATGGCCTGTTTTAATACGCCCTGCCCTTTGCCGTGAATGAGCGTGATGTGCGGATAGTTTTTTTGAATGGCTTCCTGAATAAAATTATAACTGCTTCGGAGTTGAAAGTCCAGAATAATAGCGGATAATTCGTTTTCCATATGCGGTGCAAGTTTATCAATATGCAGATCCAGCGTATGGTTAAATTGCGTATTTAAAGGTTTTTTTTTATCTGATATTTTTTCATCCGATTGCAGGATATCATGAATGTCCGGATAATAGACTTCTTCCGGAAGTACAATAAGATTGGTGTTGGCTACCAGTAATATCGTATCACCAACACCTACCCTGGCTTTACCACTTTTGTGGATACCGGCAAACTTACCGGTTTTACCCGAAGAGATGATCTGTACACGTTCACCGATCCAAAGCTCTTTTAAATTCATTCCTGTATCGCTTAATGATATTAAAATTTAATTTTCAGTTGCATCTTCATTTCAGTTCTGGTGCTGGCAGAACTGAATTCATTTCCGGAACCAATCCCTTCGGCATTTTGGTAGTAACTTTGCCCCAACCGGAATTCAAAGGTGTAATTACTCCCAAAACGGTAGCGGGTGTTGATATAAAAACGGCTACCCCGTTGCTGGAAAAATGGCACATAATATTCAAATAATATATCATTTTCATACGCATAAATTCGGGCATCAAAACTGTTTACGTCAAATATAGTATATCTGGCGGTAAATGAAAACGATTTGGCTATGGGTTTATATAATACATCCTGATAAAATAAAAAGCCGCGGGAAAAGTTCTCCTTTTTAAAAAAAGAAAATTCAACCCGATTCCTGATCTCCCAGCCCGTATGCATCTGGTATCCTAAATGCAGCCGTAGCCTTTGTGTAGTCTGAAACTCCGGAAAGTCAATAATATTTATTTCGCTGTTATTGACCTGCTTTTTTTCTATACGGTATTGCAGGTATACATCTAATTTGCGTTTTTGGGTATAAGCCAGTTTCAAAAAAAACGTTTTCCCGTCAGCTGGAGCATCTCTCCGATAGCCCACCCAGGGATTCGACCAGAAGTCGGCGTAGGCACTGATCGTCGTATTTTTTAATGGCCTGATTTCTATGCCTGTATAAAAACCTTTTTCATTGATTGGCTGATTTGACGTTGCAAAGGCATTGGCATTGATGACCTGATAATCGGCATCGTAATTCCGGTAGACGAAAGAAACATCCAGTTTTCGGTCCAGGCCTGCCAGTAAACCATGAATTCGGGCCGCACCCCCGTTATGACTGACTGCTGTTTCTCCAAAAAAATGAAGGTTTCGGAAACGATAGCTGTAATCCACACTGGTATTCATCAGCCGATCTCCGCTGAAAAGGTATTTTTGATATAATTCGTCCGACCGGCTTAAAGTCGAACTGAATGAAGTATATAAACCGTTGACAGACAATTTGAGTTGTCGATCATTATACGTCAGCTGTATGCCTCCATTGGATTGGTATATACGATTTTTATGGGCAATTTCAGCAGCAGTCCGGTGAAATCCATCAAATCGAATGGAACCAAAAGCATCAAAATCGGTATTTTCAGCAGTATCTTGTATAGTCGTGGCATCAATAGGTTTATGCGAAGCAAATAAGCCGGCCTGTATGGCACGGCTTACCTGAATTACAGCCCCGGCACCCCTGAAAAAATTGGTTTCGTTAACGGAACTGTATGGCCGGAGAATGCGACCTGATTTTTTAACATTCATAACAAAGGAAGATTTTCCGGTGCCAAAGTCGTTGTGCAATATTAATCCCTGACCCATGCTCACCGAAAAATCGCCCAAAGAAACAGCGCTGAAGGTTTTGCTTATATTTCGGGCATAAATAAAAAAGGAATAAAAATCAAAACCATATTTATTTTTATTGCTGAAAAAGGGCTCTCCGGCATCTTTTTCACAGGTAATGCCGGCTTTAAACAATTGGCCATATTCATAGCGATAACGCAGGTACAGGTGATTTGCATCGCCCAGGTATGGCTTTTCCCCGGAAGCATCCGGTAGATATCCTCTTTTTTGTTCTAAAATACGTTTACCTTTAATAAAAAGCGTTGAAGAACCGTTGCGGAGCGCATCGCGAAAATCAAGATTAAAATCAGAAGAACTTATTTCGCATTTTAAAAATAGAGCCACATTTCTTAAGGTCGTCATGTCCCACGACGGCAAGGCCTGCAATTCATATATGCTCAGAAAGGCACCATATTTTGCCCTGTGCGTAATAAAGTCGTGAATTTGAATTTCATTCAGCAGGTATAACTCTTTTAAATCAGCTTCAGTTGCTTCATTGATGTTTAGTGGATGATCAAAATAGAAATGGAGGTTTTCAAAAATCGTATTGTAATCAAAATTTTCTCCGTCTGTTGATTCCAGAAAATCTTCCACTATATTCTGGATATTTTGGCCGTTTTGATAATCGCGCTGCGCATGAATCAAAGGCATCGGTAAAAATAAAATTACAATGGGTAGTAGCTTCACCATAATTTATTTCATTGTGTAAAAGAAAGTATAAAGTTATTATATTCATAATAAACTGAAAAAGACTACAAGTTTTTTTTAAGTAATTTTTAATGAAATTTTACATTCTTCAAAAAAAAATGTAAAAAATAAGACACTTTTTTTGTGTTTTATGTAAAATGCAATATATTTGCCCTCGCACCCGATTGTTGAGAGTATTTATTATAATATTTTCATTCATAATCATTTTAAAATTTCAAAAATGAAATCTTTCCTATCCTGGGTGCTTTTCACCCTCCTATTTATTTCAAATCTTGCAGCACAGGAACGTAACTGTGGTACCATGGATGTTTTGGACAGACAGGTTAAAGAAAATCCGTTCATATTAAAAAATATGGAGGAAATTGAAAGGCAGACGCAGGAATACCTTCGTCAGCATCCGAATGGTCCGGGAAACAGGGTGGTGGTTACCATTCCGGTTGTAGTTCACGTGGTTTGGAATTCCGCGGTACCTGCCCAAAATATCTCAGATGCACAGATTCAATCCCAGATTGATGTTTTAAATATGGATTACAGTGCCGGCAATATCGAATTGAACAGTACTAATTTTGATACTCCAACTTATCCGCTTGGCTTATTTAATGGTGTTGTGGCTAATGCCGAAGTGCAGTTTTGCCTTGCACAGCAAGACCCAAATGGCAATCCTACCAATGGCATTACCAGAAAAAGTTCAACTGTAGCCAGCTGGGGTACGAATGATAATGTTAAAAAGACAGCTATGGGAGGCGTCGACCCTTGGAATGCAGCCAATTACCTCAATATATGGGTATGTAATATCGGTGGAGGTATTTTAGGTTATGCCCAGTTTCCCGGCGGCCCTGCAGCAACAGATGGTGTCGTGTGCGATTATCGCTATTTTGGAAATACAGGAACAGCGACAGCACCTTATCATAAAGGAAGAACAGCAACACACGAAGTAGGCCACTGGCTGAATCTGCGACATATCTGGGGCGATGCTACCTGTGGTTCTGACCTGGTATCCGACACACCGGTTCACAATACCTCTAACGGAGGTTGCCCCGTGTATCCCCACCTGTCCACTTGTACCGGCACACCTATCGAAATGACCATGAATTATATGGACTATACCTATGATGCATGTATGTATATGTTTTCAAACGGACAAAAAGCCCGGCTTCAGGCAGTGTTAAACAGCGGTGGTGCAAGGGCAGGACTAATGAGTTCTCCCGGATGTTTGCCGCCTAATCCAAATCAGTGTAATGCGCCGGCAGGTTTGGCCACATCAAATATTACTACGAACTCAGCTACTTCGAGCTGGACAGCAGCTTCCGGGGCAGTCAGCTATACCTTTGAATATAAGTTGAACAGTGCTGCAACCTGGACAGTTCAAAACGTAACAGGAACTTCATTTGATTTAACCGGACTTTCTTCAGGAGCAACCTATAATACCCGTGTTATGACAAATTGTTCAGCGGGGTCAAGCGCTTATTCACCTGTAGTGGATTTTACGACAACCTCCACTGCAGTGTGTAACGCACCTACGGGTCTGGCAACTTCGGCAATTACTCAAACTACAGCTACTTCCACCTGGGCAGCGGTTTCCGGGGCAGTCAGTTATGTGTATGAAATTAAAGCAAACAGTGCTACTACCTGGACTACAACTACTGTGACAGGAACCACAGTGAATGTGACTGGTCTTACAGCAAGTACGTTATATAATACGAGAGTGAAAACCAATTGCAGCAACGGCTCAAGTGGATATTCCTCCACTGTAAATTTTACAACAACTGCAGCTTGCAACGATAGTTATGAAAGCAATAATACAGCATCAGCAGCAAAAAATGTATCCGTTGGTACGGCCCTTTCTGCAAAAATTGGTACAGCTACAGATGTAGATTGGTTTAAATTTAATAACTCTAATTCCAAGAAGAACATTAAAGTAAATCTTTCTAACCTGCCTGCAGACTATGATATCGTATTATATCGGGGCACATCCACTCAGGTTGGCATTTCCGAAAATGATGGTACTTTGCCGGAACAGATCATCTACAATAATACGTTGAGCTCAACTACCCATTATGTCAAAATTTATGGCTTTAATGGAGCGTTCAATAATAATTCCTGCTATTCTTTATTGGTTCAGACAAGTGGCACCGTATTTAGATTGGATACAGATGTAATTGATCTGGAAGCACAGCCGGTTGCCGATGAATTTTTAGTTTTCCCAAATCCGGCAAACGATCAGGTAACGCTGGTAGTTCCGTTTGGAAAACATGCCGAAGGCGTAGTCACCGTGTATGACATTACGGGAAAAGTAATGTCAGTGCAAAAAGTGAACGGAGACCGCAATCTGAAAACCTTCAATATGGATGTTTCGGGATTTAATGCAGGATTATATATGATCAATTTCACAACCGGAGACAAATCGTATACAGAAAAACTGGCTATTTCGGACAGAAGATAAAAATTTATATTAGATTTTTTTTAAAGGGTATTACTTGCACCGGTAATACCCTTTTTTTGTAAATAGTCCAGCCCGTCTCTGCCTTGAAGTCCGCCTGTATGGATAAAACAAATTTCAGATCCTGACGGAAAATAATCAGTACTGATCAGTTTGAAAAGCCCGTACATCGCCTTACCGGTATATACATGATCCAGGGGCACACCGGTATCTTTTTCAAACGAGGTGATAAAATCTATCAGACTTTTATCCCAGCGGGCGTAACCACCAAAATGACAGTCTGTTTGAAGTGTAAACTTTTCTGTATTCATTGCACCCGAAAGATGGTTAACTTCTTGTCTGAGATGTTCTGATTTTAAAGCAGAAAATGCCACAACCCTGGATTCAAGGGACGAGGAACGCAATATTCCTGCTACGGTACCTCCGGTTCCACAAGACAAAACAATATAATCCGGTGGATTTTTTAATTGACTGCGGAGTTCTGAAACGATTTCAGCTGTGCCTGACATAGCTAAACTGTTGGTACCTCCTTCAGGTACCAAATACGAATTGGGGTAATTTTGGATAATTTGTTGTATACCAGCGTCCTTGTCCTTAAGCCGGTACTGACTTCTGGACACGCCAATGAGCTCCATGCCCATTTTTTTACAAAAAAGCAGGGTAGGATTTGACAGGTCTGTTTCGCCTCTTATAATTCCCACGCTTTTTAGTCCAAGCAGCTGGCAGGCACCTGCCGTGGCATGCAGGTGATTGGAAAAGGCACCTCCAAAGGTTATGATGGTGTCCTTTTGTGTTTTTATCGCTTCCTGCAGGTTGTATTTAAGTTTGCGGTATTTATTGCCTGATACCCAAGGGTGTATTAAATCATCCCTCTTAATCATCAGGCGGATGTTTTTATTTTGCAGCAAAGGTAGTTGGATATCCTGGACAGGACTTGGTAAAAGGATGGACAAAGCTTTCAAAGGCATGCTACTGAAACTTAATTCTGATCAAAACAGACATGCCTTCGTTATTACTGCTGTCAATAACGATATTGCCATGCATATAATTGACACGCGATTTGATGTTTTCCAGCCCCATACCTTTCCTTTTTAAATTATTCTGGTCAAATCCAATCCCATCATCTTCATATTGGATCACCAGTTCGTTGTCTTCCGTGTTGATCTGTATAAGTATTTCTTTGGCATTGGCATGTTTAAGGCTGTTGTTTAATAATTCCTGTATGATCCTGTAAACGGAAAGCGAAATCATCTTATCCATTTTTTCAGGCATCTCATAATACTGAAAATCAATATCAGGATACACTTCTCCCTCAAAACGATTGATAAGATCTTTTATGGCGGATACCAATCCTAAATTGTGTAACGAGCCCGGCTGAAGATTGCGGGATATAGTTCTGACTTCATCTACAGCGGTGTCCAGTAAGGCGTGGGCCCGGGTATATTCTTTTAACTCGGATAACGACTGGTTTTTGGACCGTACATGGTCAAACTGCAGCTTAATGGTGCTGAGTAAACCACCCAGACTATCATGCAGATCTTTTGCAATGCGCTCTCTTTCTATTTCCTGACCTTCAATTACCGAGCGCATGCTGCTCATTTTAATATTATCTTCCAGCTCCCGTATTTTCTGGTGATTGATCTCTTCCTTTTGTTCTGTGATAATACGCGTTGTGCTGATTCGCTGATCATAAAATTTTATGATAAAATAAATAGACAATGTAACGATAAAAAGACCAAAGCCAAGGATGTACAATGTTCTTCGCTGCTCTTTGTTTTTTGCTTCTGCATATTGTTTTTCGATTCTCAGCAGCTCAATGCTGGATTGCTTTTCTTTTGAGCCATACTTTAAAGCCAGATTGGTAAATGTTTCTAATCTGTTTTTATTGAGAATACTGTCATTCAGTAAGGTATATTTCATTAAATATTTATACCCATTGCCATCCTGTCCCGATTTGGAATAGGCATCCGCCAGTTCCTTAAAAATAAACTTACGCAGCTCACTGTATGGTTGATATGGAATGATATTTTCAGCTTTGCTGAGATATTTAATAGCTCTCGGATAATCATTCAGCAGTTTATTGATATATCCGATATGGAAAAGACTTTTTGATATCATTTCCTGGTTTTCCGTCAGCGTATTGATATTGAATACGGTGTAAGCCGTCACCAAAGCACTGTCCAGATCTAAATTCAGTTCAAAGGATTGTATTTTATCAAACAATATTTTAGTCATCAGAGAAGTATCTCTTAAAACATGATTTAACTCAGACGCTTTTTTTAAATATTCAATGGATAATTCGTTTTCGCCTTTGAGTTTGTATGCCCTGTTCAGATCAAAATATACATTAGCCAACTTTGATTGTTTGTTATTCCTGCTATATATGACCACCAGATTTTGAAGAAGATTGATGGCTTCCTGATAAAAGCCGGCATCCGTATACCTTTTGGCAATCGAATGGTTGGTTTCTACCACGCCGTTACTGTCTCGGTTTATCTTAAAATATTCCAATGCCCTGCGATAGTATTCAAATGATTTGTCATATTCGGCAAAAACATCGCCTTCATATTCCGCCAGTTTAATGTAAATATGGGCTAACGTCTTCTGATCGTTATTGCTTCTGGCTAATTCAAGAATTTTGTTTAAATCCTGATAGGAATAGGTGCTGTCTTTATTAAACTGTGCCGGGAGCTCAGTAATCAATAAAATCAGCAATAAAATTATATAAATATGTCTCAAGGTGGTAAAATATGCAATTAGAATACAAATTTAAGGATTAAACCTGTAAATGTGGTAGTTTATAAGTTATTCATCAGGGTGACCTTCATTTATTAAATCTATAGGTAATCACAGTATGTATTTCTCAGAAAAATTGCGGTATCTGGTGATAGGTAGTGATGCCAACCCTATTTACAATGTATTTCAAATCCGGGTTTAGATCAAAATAAAAAAGAAAAGCGGTCAACTTTTTGAGCGCTTTTCTTTTAATGCAACAGTCAAATCCCAATGAGTATTTACATCTTTATGATAATCGGAGTGTGAATCCGGTTCAATTAATTTATTATGACCAATATTTGAGTTGGGCCGGTATTTTGGGGTTTATTATAAGGAACACAGTAAATATTTTATTGTAATACCAAATACCAATGCCCAACTCTCCTATTGCTCATTCCGTAAACCTAAAAAAAAGAGAAAATTTATCAAGCGGTATATTCTTTAATCTACCACATTATTTTAAATAGGGGCAGGAATGCCAGGATCTTATTCAATGCAATCCTGCCCCTCGACCAAGACTCTATTTGTGTTCGGCAATCACAGTTTCCTGCTGCCTGATGAAGTTAAGATTTTGGGCACCAGGCTCCATACGGTGGAGGCTCGAAAATGTATGCCCGTCCAGACTAATAATAACGAGCACAATTTTTAATATTGTCCTGATATCCAAAATCTCCTGCTTCATCTTTTTTATTTTTCTGATATTTCAAATCTGCTTATTGTATCAACTTCTGACAATGCAAAGATGCAGGCATTTGTTGGGCGAAACATCGTAGTAAACACCGATTTTTATTTTTAGGGGTTTACCCGAATTTTTATAGGGAAAAACACAGTAACTTTGTAAGCGAATTTTGTTATTAATCAAAACGTTCAATATTACATTTATGATAAATATATTCATAGCGGACGATCATACCATGTTTGTAGACGGCATGGAATCCATTTTGCAGGCTGAAGCCGATTTTTTTGTTTCCGGGAGAAGCTATGATGGGCCAAGTGTCATTGAGTTCCTTAAAAGCCATAGTGTCGATATTGTTTTGCTCGATGTTAACTTGCCCGGCATGAGTGGTATAGAAGTATGTAAGGAAATCAAAACCAATTATCCGTCTGTGAAAGTTTTGGCCATCTCTATGTTTAATGAAGAAAGTTTTGTTTCCGAAATTTTGAATAATGGCGCAAAAGGGTATATCCTTAAAAATACAGGAAGGGAAGAATTGCTGAAAGCGATCAGAACAGTGGCAAACGGGGATTCGTATTTTTCGGGGGAAGTGACAGAGACCATTATGAAAGGACTCATGAATCAAAGAAAAGCGTCTGCAAAAAGCAGTGCATTTTTTCCAAAGTTATCCCGCAGGGAAAAAGAAGTATTAAAATTAATAGCACAGGAATTTACAACCCAGGAAATTGCAGATAGCCTATTTATTAGCCTTAAAACGGTAGAATCCCACAGAAGCAGCCTTTTATCCAAACTGAATGCTAGAAACAGCGTCGGACTGGTGAGGATCGCATTGGAAAATAATCTGCTGGAATAGTTTTTTATATAATGGCTGTGCCATTTTTATTTTCTGCTTCCATTCTTACATTACAGCTGGCTGAAATTTATTTTCTTAATTCCATATTTCTCCTGAAGCGCAAAGTTTTTGGATTGGCTTTGAGGTATAATCTGAAATGATTTACGCTCAACTGCTATCATAAAATAACAGGAAATAGGGTAGTGGTAAAATTGACACCACACGTATTTCAGTCTTTTAAAATAAATATCACATATAAAGCTCAATTGGTTCCGGCCCAACTTCCGGATACATAATCAAAGCACCGGTTACCGCTGCCTGAATGCATTAACCCATTGCTGGGCTATTAATGAATATATTGATTTCTTCGCCGGCACAACAGCTACCATCCATTACCCCACCTTTGCTATTACAGGCAGGGCACTGACCTTGTCTGTGAGTGAATAAAATATCCAGCGCTATATATATACAACAACTCCGGCAAATCACTTGTAACCAATTTGGTATAATTATTGCATTATTAATATTTATAATATGTAATTGGAGTATTATTTTATTAAACTTATTTTAATTAAATAGCAAACCGTAGTTGAAACCGTATAGAAACATATTGATCTTAATGCTGTCAGCTGCTGCTTTTTTTAAGTTTGTGGAACAGGAAGCGTTATCTTTGGCGCTCCCGCCATCTGCTATTTATGTGAATGCCGGTGCCGATCAAACCATTTGTGTAAACCAGAATCTGCTGATGACTTCGCTGGGAGCCACAATTTCCGGTGATGTAAGTGATGGCGACTGGATTTCATTCGGAGATGGCCGTTTTCAGCCGGGAAATCTCATTACGGTCAGATATAAGTTTGCACAAAATAATCAGATTAGCTATGTTCCCGGCCCGAATGATAAAGCATTGGGCTTTTTTAGGTTTATGCTGATTTCTGATGCACCCATGGGAGGCACACCCCAACAAAAAGTTTCAGATGAGGTGATGGTCACATTTCAGACTGCACCTCCTTTATTTTGCTCCACCAACATAAATATTTCGCTGAATGAACTTTGTACTCAGGTGGTCAATGTCACCATGCTCCAGCCCAATCCGGTCCCCCCTTATAGTAACTACATCATTACCCTGTATGATGCTTCAGGAAATATTATCCCAGATAACACGCTCAACAGAACACATATAGATAAAGATATCACCTACAAACTGGGGCATCAGTGCTCAGCCAATATTTGTTGGGGTAAGTTTCGGGTTGAAGATTATTTTCCCCCTTTATTGTTATGTAAAAACGATACAGTTTTATGTACCAGATCGATTTCACCGGACAGCCTGGGCTTCCCGTTTCCTCCCGCTGCCTACATTGATACGATCATCAATAATAAGTACATCGTCAAAAATTGGGATGCCTGCTCCGATGTCACTTTGGAATATACGGATGAAATTATTAAAGCAAACTGTGAAAGAGATGAAGATAAAACGATAATCAGAAAGTGGAAGGCTAAAGATGCCAAAGGAAATCAGTCAATCTGCACCGAAAAAATTGTTGTTAAACGGATTTCACTGGCTCAGGTTGTTTTTCCTCCACATTTTGATGGGCATGATAAACCTGCCTTTGAATGTTCAGATACTTTTCCGATGCTGGCTAACGGTCACCCGTCTCCAGATACCACGGGCAGACCGGTAACCGGACATTGCGGAAACCTGCAGTTTAATATGACGGATGTGCGGTTTGACCTGTGTGGCAGGAGTTTTAAAATAGCGCGGGCCTGGTTCGTTATTGACTGGTGTACTTCCGAAAGTATAACTAAAAATCAGATCATCCTTGTCCGGGATATCTCAGGACCCGAAGTTACCTGCAAAGACACTTTGATATTATACGCCGGAGCATATCAATGCAGTACAGTCGAAGAAGAAATTTTTTCTGTTATTCAGATATCTGATTGTTCGGATGTTTCTATAAATTACAGCCTGACCACTATGGCGGGGGGGCAACTTAATCAGTACATTCAGTTACGTCAGCAAAAATATTATTTTTCTGCACTACCGGTAGGCAATTATATCCTGAATAATATAGTCACTGATAAATGTAATAATACATCGGTGTGCCATACGATAATCAAAGTCATCGATAAAATTGCCCCGAATGTAGTCTGCGATCAATTGACCAAAGTCTCAGTGGAAGCCAATGGCAGAGCCAGGGTCTTTGCCTTTACTTTTGATGATGGAAGCTCAGATAATTGCGCTATTTCCTATTTTAAAGTGCGTAAAATGACAGATGAGTGTGGATTTGGAACCCAATTTGGGGACTATGTGGATTTTTGTTGTAATGAAATTGGCCTCACCAGAATGGTTGCTCTCGAAGTGACAGATATATATGGCAATAAAAATACCTGTATGGTGGAGATCAAAATCGAAGATAAACTGAAGCCGACGTTAACCTGCCCGCCTGACCTTACACTCGAATGTACGGATAATTATGATTTCAACCACCTCGAAATATTTGGTAAAGTAGTCACCAAAGCATCAGATGTTAAAAATATTACGGTGTATAATTATTATCACAATGGAGTGGTAGGTAAAGATGGTCTCGCCTCAGACAATTGCAGTGTTACAGTTTCTGAATCGTATACCACAGATATTCATTGTCATACGGGAACGATCCTTAGAAAATTTATTGCCAGAGATCAGACCGGACTTAAAGATTCCTGCTTTCAAAAAATTACGATTCTAAATCCATTCCCATTTAATGAAAGCGATATAACCTGGCCGGTACATTTTGATTCCACAGGATGCAGATACGACCAGACGGATCCTGAAATAACGGGTAAGCCCAAATTCAAAAATACAGCGTGTGCTACAGTGGCAGCCACCTATGAAGATAAGAAATTTTATATTGCTGATGGTGCCTGTTTGAAAATCATCCGTTCCTGGACAGTGGTCGATTGGTGTCAGTTTACAGGTACAAACACTGCAGGCAAGTGGGGTCCGTACATACAGATAATTAAGTTGCACAATACCGATAAACCTGAATTTACCACTGCATGCAGGGATACCATATTCTGTTCCTACGACACCGAATGTAAAAATGGGTTGGTAAGCCTTACCATGGCTGCCGCAGATCCGTGTACGGCAGTAAATGACCTGAAATGGACATATGAAATTGACCTGTTTTCTAACGGAACAATAGATAGTACGGGATTATTAAGGGAATTTTCCGGTTATCTGCCTATGGGAAAACACCGCGTTAAATGGAAGGTAGAAGATCAGTGTGGCAATTTTAATGAATGTGGATATTCCTTTTCAGTGGTTGATTGCAAAAAACCAACACCGTATTGCTTGAGTGCTTTGACAGTTTCGCTGATGCAGGTTTCCGAAAATATTGCAGTTTGGGCTAAAGATTTTGATAAGGGAAGTACCGACAACTGTACTCCGGCAGACAAACTTAAATTTACCTTTAACGGGGAATCACCAGTAGACAGCCTGCTGGGAGTGCAGCATTATTTTAAGGGCAATGGAATAAAAAGTAATGAAAGTGAATACAAAAACGGTGAGGCACAAATTTGGCTCCCTTCCGCCAATAGCTCGGCTTTAATTTTTGACTGTCAGGATTTGCCTGATGGCAAAGCTGCGCTTATACCTGTTAAAATGGTTGTTACCGATATTTCCGGTAATCAGGACTTTTGTGAAGTTGAACTGACCGTACAGGATAATGCCAATATTTGTCCTGATTTGATAACTGAAGCGACAGTTCAGGGATTAGTTTTGACTGAAAATAATATTGTACCACAAAATACACAGATGAGATGTGTTGGACCGGAGCTGGAACGCACTCAAATTATAAATCAGCTGAACGGCGGGTACACCATAGATGCGTTGCCGTTAAACAGGAATTATAAACTTAGTCCTTACCAAAACAGCAATCCGCTGGAAGGGGTGACTACACTGGACCTGGTTATTATTCAAAGACACATTTTAGGCATGACGATATTTAACAGCCCTTATAAATATATAGCGGCTGATGTAAATTCATCGGGTTCTGTTTCTGCATCTGATTTGGTGGAATTAAGAAAACTAATATTAGGCATAACAGACAAATTTCCTAAAAACTTAACCTCCTGGGTTTTTGTCCCTAAGTCCAACGGAATTCCAGACCCAACCAATCCATTTTCTTATTTAAATGAAATGGAAACGGGAAGTCTGACTGCAGATATAAAGGATGCTGATTTTATTGCTGTAAAAATAGGTGATGTGAATCAGTCAGCCTTTAATTTTAATGACAACAAAACAGAAAACCGCGAAGCTAAAAATGATTATTTTGATGTTACAGCAGCTGTTGAAAAATGGGGGCAGAAACAATTTCTGGTTTTTAGGGCAGCATCCGAAATTAACATGGATGGCTTGCAGCTATTTGCGAACTTGCCGGAAGCCCGGCTAAAACCTGAAAATGAAAGTGATAACCACACAGGGCCCAATCAGGTTGAACGTGCGTGCTTTATTCAGGATGAAAAACTTCGGTTTTTGCAATATTACAATAATCCGCACCATCTTCAAAAATACGAAGTCATCCGGTCATTTGAATTAATGGAAGAAGCTGACCTTTCCGGTCTGACATTAGAGGCGGATAGAAAAATCAGAAGTGTATGAAAATG